>Ga0181370_1000003_pt1 | contig 257668 bp, 215 predicted proteins | sample LowvirmetaG_7_FD_130091 | JGI IMG/M metagenome (GOLD analysis project Ga0181370, IMG submission 130091) | Marine viral communities from the Subarctic Pacific Ocean - Lowphox_06 viral metaG | ecosystem: Environmental > Aquatic > Marine > Oceanic | place: Subarctic Pacific Ocean | collected...
ATTATTTTTAAGTGTTTCATTTAAGTTTATTTCAAATGCGGTTTGTCCAAAAACATTCACGGACACCAATAAAATCAGAATGTTTAAAAATATTCTCATAGTTTTTTTTAAATGGAGGGTAACGTGTTTGTATATGGTTTGTTGCGTGGTTTAAGCAACTAATTTAGTAAAAAAAACCGACCAAGAAAGTCCGCGAGGACTTTCGTAAGTAGGCGAGAAGCCAGCAATAAATTATATACGGTGTTGGCAACTGGCTTTTTTTCAGTCGTAGATTCTAATTATTTCGCCATTTCCTTTTCCGTTTACACTTCTTACATATCCATTAATTACTTTTTTCATTGGTATCGGATTGTGCCCTGGGAAATATTCTTTGTATTTTTCATAAGCATCTTCCACCATTCCAGAAGAAACAACATTTACTCTAATTCCGTTTTCAATTTCAAGCGCAACAGCTTGCACAAAACTATGAATTCCGCCATTTACCATAGCAGCACTCGCTGTTTTAACAACTGGGTCATCTGCTAAAATTCCTGTAGATAGAGTTATTGAACCATTTGAATTTAAATAATTCTGTCCAATGCGTACAAGATTAACTTGTCCCATTAGTTTACTTTTCAGTCCGATATAATAATCGTCTTCAGAAAGTTTATTGAAATCGTCCCATTTTGCTTCTCCAGCGATACAAATTATAGCGTCCACTTTTCCAATCTTTTCAAACATTGACTTTATCGAACTACTATCAGCAATATCAACAGTTACGTCTCCATTGGTTCGTCCAGCGACTAAAATTTCGTTCTTTTCTTTAAAATGTGAAACAACAGTTTTTCCTATTGTTCCGTTTCCTCCAATTATTAAAATTTTCATAGTTTTAATTTTAAGTTATACATTTAGTTTTATTACATTTCTCTTTTTTATTTCTTGACTTATATATCGTTAAAGTTGCAATGACGCTCCAAAGTAAATTAGTTACAAATGGTGGAATTGCATTGTAGAAATAACAATTTATGGCTATTAAAAGTCCTCCAAGTAAATTTAAATACTTGCCATAGTCCAAATATTTTTTGTTTTCGATTAGAGTTAGGGCATAGGCAAGGATTATCAATCCTGAACCTGACCAACCTAAAATGTCAATTAATAATTTCATAGTTTGTTATATTGCGAAATGTCGATATGTATTTGCAAATTTTTTTATGTTAGAAAATCAGTAAACTCCTTAATTGTCTTTTCATTCCTTTTTAAATAAGACCATTTTCCGTGTCTTGTTGATATTAAAAGTCCGCACTTTTCCATATTAGTTAAATAAGTCGAAATAGTCGATTGGGATAGTTCCGTTTTTTCTTGAATATATGTAACACAAACACCATCGTTAAAATGCTTTAATGTTTCGTGTGGTGGAAAGTGTTTCTCTGGTTCTTTCAACCACTCCAATATCTGAAATCTGATTTGGTTCGATAAACATTTACCAATTTCTGTTGCTATTCTCAAATTCATATTGCAAACATATCTATAATTCTCGATATATAAAAATGAATTCGTGTTTTTGTTTGAAGTTCGATGTTTTTTTAGCTTGTTGCCAACGGATTACGGCTATGAATTGAAGCCGTATAACAAATGATTGATTCAAAGAGATAACCTTAGCAACGGCTTTTATTTATAGCCATTGTTAGCAACTTTTAAAATTATGGAATATTTTTTAGCAGAGGTAAAAGCACCAAGTGGGAGTAAGTGGTATGAGCTTGTTAAAGCAAACAGCGTGCAAGAAGCAGAGGAAAAAGTCAAAGCTAGATTTGGTTATGACTATAATGTTGATATACAGGAAGCAATTGAATAATTTTTATTGTTGCTAACATAAGAATATGACGCATTTAGTTCATCATATCCCAGTTTCATGTTTAAGTTTTATTCAACATATTCTACTAAATTTAAAGAATATAATGAATACAAAAGATTTATTATCAAAGTACAAACATCAGCTTATTCTTAAAAATTATAGTTCAAATACAGTAAATGCTTATTTGAACGGATTAAAATTATTTCTTGGTTTTATAAAGGCCAAAAAGCTTAAAGAGGTTGGTGAAAAGGAATTGGAAAATTACTTTTACCATTGTAAGCAAAATTTAGGCTACAGCTATTCTACTATGAAGCAACATCTTGCTTCTATTAAGTTTTTATATGAAAACGTGCTTCTGGAAAAAAGTGATTTCGATTTCAATATAAAAATGAAAAAACCTTCTACCATACCAGAAGTGCTGTCAGTGGAAGAAGTACAAAGATTTCTAAATACATTTACTAATTTGAAGCATAAAGCAATTTTTACTCTTTGTTATTCGGCAGGGTTACGTTTAGGAGAGATCCTCAATATCAAAATTAGTGATATTGATTCAGACCGTATGCAAATTCGTATTAACCAAGCCAAAGGGAATAAGGACAGATATTCTATTTTATCACAAAAAGTTTTAGAGCTACTAAGAAAGTATGTGAAAGAGTACAAACCGTCAGAATATTTATTTGAAGGACAGAATGGAGGGAAATATTCGAGCGCTTCTGTTCAACAACTAATGAGGAGACAAAGAAAAAAAGCCAATATCAAAAAGAAAGCCACTCCGCATACATTGCGTCATTCTTTCGCTACTCATCTTCTGGATAACGGAACCGACATTCGTTTTATTCAGGAATTATTAGGGCATCAACATATTTCTACAACTCAGATTTATACACATGTAAGCTCACGAAGCATGAAAGATGTTAAAAGTCCGATAGAGAACTTAGATATTTAAGTTCTTAATAATTCACCCAACACCGTATCAAAATCCTTCTCCAACTTAGGCTCAAATTCTTCTCCGGTGAGTAAACCGAATAATTCAGCATAGCGCTCGTACACTTCCATTCGGAAGGAATCGGGGAGATCGGGGAGTGTTTGTCCGTCTAAACCTTGGAAGTTGTGTTCCATCAGCCATTCTCTCAAGAATTCTTTGGAAAGCTGTTTCTGTGGCTCGCCTTTAGCCTGACGTTCTTCATATCCATCTGAATAAAAGTAACGGGAAGAATCGGTGGTATGAACTTCATCGATCAATGTGAGTTCACCGTTGTACAATCCAAATTCGTATTTAGTATCTACCAGGATCAATCCTTGTTTGGCAGCGACTTCAGTACCCCGCTCAAAAAGTTTGAAAGCTGTTTCTCTGATCTGATTCCAAAGTTTTTCATCAACGATTCCACGCTTAAGAATATCGGCTTCTGAGATGTCCTCATCATGACCTTCTGTAGCTTTGGTAGCAGGGGTGAGGAGAGGCTCCTGAAACTTGTCATGCTCTTTTAATCCTTCGGGAAGCGGAGCACCGCATAATTCTCTCAAGCCTGACTTGTAAGTTCTCCATGCATGTCCGGTTAAATAACCACGGATCACAACTTCAATAGGAACCGGATCACATTTTTTGGCGATCGTTACATTCGGATGTGGAACATCAATAATATGAGTTGCAACGATATCTTTAACTTTCTCAAAAGAAAAAGCAGCCATTTGATTAAGGATCTGTCCTTTAAAAGGAATGGCTTGTTTCATGATGTAATCGAAAGCAGAGATGCGATCAGTTACAACAATGCCAAGTTTATCTAATCCAAGATCGTACACCTCCCGGACTTTTCCTTTGTAGGGTTGTAATCCTTCAACAGCTGTTTCTGTAATACAATGATCGAGTGCTTCCTGAGTAGTAAAGTTTGCGTTCACTTTATTTTTTAGAATTTTTAGTTGATCCCCGTTCTATAAGTTCGGGATCTATAGTTGTCTGAATGAGATTCTGGTCCGGATTTTGAATAATTTCTGCTAATCTGGAAGTAGCCTGAACTCCCGTGGAATACATTTTCTGATTCACAGTAGTCAGGTCCATATACTTTGAAAATTTGATGTTATCATAGCCCATCAAAGCGATGTCTTCAGGAACACTCATCCCAAGTTTATTGATGGCATGAATAGCTCCAAGTGCCTGAGTATCGTTAGCACAGAAAATAGCATCCGGAAATTTACCCATTTCTGCGTATTTATTGATGGCTTCAAATCCTGCTTCTTCTGTAAAACCACCGTGTTTTTCAGAATCACCGGTAATGAAAAGGCTTTCATCAATATTCATTTTATAATTCTTTAAGGCGTCAATAAAACCTCGCTCACGTTCAGAAGAAGATTTGTTTTTGGTCACAGTACTGATCATTCCAATGTTTTGGAACCCATTTTTCACCAAATGTTCACCCGACATATATCCGCCTTTGTAATCATTCAGCATAAAATAATTATAACTTTCATGTGCAGAGTTTACCAAAACAACGGGTGTTTGAGTAGACTGTAAAACTTCATGAATTTTATCAGTTACATCTATGGAAAGCAGGATAAGGGCATCAGCTGTTCCTCTGTCAAAGAAATTATGAACAGCTTCTTCAGGATTCTTTGATCCGGTGTTATACAAGATAATATCCAGATCCATTTTACTGATCTCATCCTTAACACCTTTCAATACTTCATTGAAGAACGGAGTGGTAAAAGAAGGTACAGCGATGGCAAGCATTTGCGGTTCTTTGCTGGCCAGTTTCCGTGCATTTACCTGTGGACGGAAATTCAGTTCCTTAATTACATCATTAACTTTCACTTTGGTGTCCTCGGATACATTTTGAGAACCATTCAATACTCTTGATACCGTAGAGATAGCAACCCCGGCTCTTTTAGCTACCTCATAAATTGTCACTTTTTTATTCATACACACTCCTGATGTAAGATGTACTCAACCATTTATCATTATTTTCAAAGCGGTAAATAACACTTTTGAACGAGAATGAAGATAGTGAACTTTTTGAAAGATATTTATTACGGAAATTTTAAATCTGAACAGGAACTTTTTTCGTAGAATTTAGCATTATAACCATTGTACAATGACAAGCCTTCTACAAATACCATATTCTCTTTTCAGACCAATCTATGAAATGACTTCGTTTCACAGATCAGTGATTGAAGATGTAAGCGATGAAGAGCTGAAGCAAGCCTATAGTCATTGCAGAGCTATAACCCGTTATCACGCAAAGACTTTTTATTTAGCTACCCGATTTCTGCCTAATGACAAGCAAAGAGGTATTTTCGCAATCTACGGAATGTGCAGGTATTTGGATAATTTGGTTGATGAAGCTGAAGACCTCATCAAAGAAGAAAAACTCACGCTCTCAGAAATTGATGAAAAGTTGGATATGTTCAAAAAAGATCTGGACAAAGTATACAGTGGATATACCGTTCAGGATCCAATTCTTAGTGCATATGCGGATTCTTTAAAGAGATATAAAGTTTCTAAAGAGTTGCCTTTATTGCTTATAGAAGGAGTTCGTCAGGATCTTGAAATTACAAGATTTGAAAATTTTAAAGAGGTATACGACTATTCTTATAAAGTTGCTTCAGTAGTGGGATTGATGACTATCGAAGTTTTTGGATATACTTCTGATGAGGCTATTGAAAGAGCGACTGATCTTGGAATAGCTATGCAGCTTACAAATATTCTCAGAGATGTGGGAGAAGATCTTGAACGTGGACGAATTTATCTTCCAAAAGAAGACCTTATAAAGTTCAATATTACAGAAGAGGAGCTTTTCGCTAAAAAGAAAAGCGGAAAATTTATTGAGCTTATGAAATTTCAGATTGCACGAGCCCGGGAATATTATGATCGAGCTTTTTCAGGAATAGAGATGCTTGATAGAGACAGCCGACTACCGGTTTATCTTGCTCATAGAAATTATAGCCGTATTCTCGAAAAGATAGAAGAAAACGAGTATGATGTATTTAATAAACGTGCCTACCTGAATCAGTCGGAGAAACTATACATTCTTCCCAAAGTGTTGCTCGACTTAAAAAAAGCAGTGTAAATCCGCTTGGAGAATCTCTTAGTAAAGCGGTATTATTCCTTAAATAAAAAACCGCTTTTAAATGCCAGATATAAAGAAAGTACTTATTGCAAACCGTGGTGAAATTGCACTACGAGTAATTCATTCTTGTAAAGAACTAGGAATTAAAACAGTTGCTGTTTATTCGAGACCTGATGCAGCTTCGCCACACGTGCTGCACGCAGATGAATCTGTATTTATAGGTGAAGCAGCTTCGTCAGAGAGTTATCTGGTTATGGACAAGATCATTGATGCAGTTAAAAAAACAGGCGCTGATGCTGTTCATCCGGGATACGGCTTTTTGAGCGAAAACGCTGCCTTTTCTGAGCGTTGTGAAAAAGAAGGAATTATCTTTATTGGCCCGAAACCGCATGCAATTACCGTTATGGGAGATAAAACGGCTGCTCGTGAATTGGTTACAAAATTAGGTATTCCAACACCTCCGGGATTGAAGTCTGAATTAAAAGATCTGGAAGAAGCATCTACAGTCGCAGATGAGATCGGGTATCCGATACTAGTGAAAGCTGCTGCAGGTGGAGGTGGTAAAGGAATGAGAATTGTTCATAAAAAGGATGAATTCGAAAGCAGTATTAAAGCTGCTAAATCCGAAGCAAAGAATGCATTTGGCGACGACAGGATCTACATCGAAAAATATCTGGAAGAACCGCGTCATGTGGAATTTCAGGTAGTGGCCGATACGCATGGAAATGTGGTTCATGTTTTTGATAGAGAATGTTCTGTACAAAGAAGACATCAAAAAGTTATTGAAGAAGCTCCGTGTGCATTACTTACTCCGGAGTTAAGAGAAAAAATGGCTGAGGCTGCGATAAAAGCTACAAAAGGCTGTGATTATATTGGAGCTGGTACCATTGAGTTCTTAGTAGATAAACATCTGGATTTTTATTTTCTGGAAATGAATACCAGGCTACAGGTAGAGCATCCGGTAACCGAAATGATCTCAGGAGTTGATCTGGTTGCAACTCAGATCTTAGTAGCTGAAGGAAAAGAACTTCCGTTTACTCAGGAAGACCTGAAGATCAATGGACATTCTATCGAGTGCAGAATATATGCAGAAGATCCAAGCGACAATTTTTTACCGAGTACCGGAATGTTGCATAAACATCGTGTGCCAACGGGAGATGGAATCCGTGTAGATGCAGGTGTGGAAGAAGGGCAGGAGGTAACGATCAATTACGATCCGATGATCTCAAAGCTTACTGTGCATGGCAAAGACAGGAAAGCTGCCATTAGTAAAATGCTCAGAGCTCTGGATGAATATGAGATTGTAGGTTGCAAAACAACGATCCCTTTTTGTGAATTTACATTGAATCATAAGGATTTTGTACAAGCCGAATACGATACTCACTTTGTGAAAGATCACTTCAATCCCGAAGAACTAGAAAGCAAGGTGGACGAAGATATTCTTGCATTGGCTGCTACATTATTAAAACAAGTTGAAACAGAAGACCCAAAGGAAATGCTATCAGCCGGAAACAGTACTTCCGATTGGTGGCTGAACAGGAGATAACAAATTTATATGACTGAAGAACAAGCACTATTCGATAAAATATCCAAGCTGGCAACTGAACAAAGAAATGAGGCTAGCATGAAGATAGATGTTGCTTCACCTGAAGAAATTGTTCGCATAATCAATGAAGAAGATCAAAAAGTAGCTAAACTTGTCTCCCTGCGCTCTGATGTTATCGCGGAAGCAGTTGAAGCAATAAGTGAAAGCTTTAATCTGGGCGGTAGATTACTATATTTTGGAGCCGGAACCAGCGGCAGATTGGGTGTAGTAGATGCTTCAGAATGTCCACCGACTTTCGGATCCGACCCTGAACTTGTACAAGGTTTTATAGCGGGAGGAAAAGATGCTATGTACGTGGCCAAAGAAGGAGCTGAAGATTTCGAAGAGAACGGAGCTACTGATGTCAGAGATAATGAGATCTTTCCGCCGGATGTTGTGTGCGGTTTAGCTGCCAGCGGCAGAACACCTTATGTTGTTGGAGCTTTGAATGAAGCAAAGAAGAGGGGATGTAAAACAATTATGGTTTCTACAGTTCCCAAAGAACAAATTGATGTGGATGCGGATTATATAATAGATGTTCCAGTTGGTCCGGAAGTAGTGATGGGAAGTACAAGAATGAAAAGTGGAACTGCCCAAAAAATGGTTCTGAACATGCTTACAACCGGAGCCATGATCAGACAAGGTAAAGTGTACGAAAATGTGATGGTAGATCTTCAGCTTACCAACAAAAAGCTGGTGGAAAGAGCAAAAAAGATCATTATGATATTCACAGACCTGAACTACGAAGAAGCAGCCGGGTATTTGAAAAAAGCTGATAATCATGTTAAAACAGCAATAGTAATGGCGCTTGGGAAGACTGAAAAGGAACACGCAGAAACCCTTCTGAAAAAACATAATGGTTTTATCCGCAAAGCAATAAAAGATATCTAGATTAATGAAAGCATTATTCAGTGTTTTTCTCTGGCTTTATTTTTCATTTCTTTTCGCTGTTTTTTTTGTACTGATCTCGATCGTATTTTTATTCACTTTTCTGTTTGATCCCTACAGAAAGGCTCCAAATAAAGTGCTTTCTATAATGGCAAAACTTATGATGAAAGCCAGTCCTAAATGGAAGATCAATATTGAGGGAACGAAGAAGTTTGATCCCGAAGTACCTACTGTATTCGTTGCAAATCACCAGAGTTTTTTAGATATGGCACTGGCGTATCATTTACCCTGGCAAATGAAATGGGTTTCTAAAAGAAGTCTGGCCCTGATACCTGTAATGGGTTGGTTGGTTTGGTTGACAGGTCATTTGACTATTAACAGAAATCGTAAGTCAGCATTAAAACGACTTGATAATCTTGTACAACCACTAAAGGATAACATTCCGGTAATGATTTTCCCCGAGGGTACCAGAACACTTGATGGAGATCTAAAACGGTTTAAGAACGGTGCCTTTTTGCTTGCTCATGAATATGGTTTTAATTTACAACCAATGGTTTTGGAAGGTGGGCACATAGCGATGAAATCAGGATCAAAAATAGTGGAGCCAAATGTTAGTTTTTCGATCTCAATCCTTGATCCAATTAAAACTTCAGAATTTAAAGATATTAACACATTAAAAGACCATACTTATCGGTTAATAGATGAAGAATTGAAACGAATCAGAACTCATTGAAATTTTTTGATCCTGATAAGATGTATAAGCAATTGCAGTACCGTCACCGGTTTATGCTTTGCTTGATCAGTTCGCTGCTTATCATGATTGTGATATTTAAATTATGGCCGGGCTATGCACAAGAAAACAATGACAAAGTTTTTATAGAGCCAAATCAGGAAATATTTATAGAACAATCTATAGCTACAAAACAAGAAACAGCACCTGCAAGTCCTCCTAAGCCACAAATACCTGTACCGGTACCAACCGAGGAGATTATTGAAATAGATATCGAGTTGCTCGATTTTGAAGATATGCTTTCATTGGAAAAAATTGGTGAAGGTGAAGCCGGGCAAACAGGAGATTCTGATGAACCTGTAGCAAGCCCGCAGCGACCGCCTACTCCCTTGAAAATTATTGAACCTGCAATACCTGAAGAAGCCAGAAATGCTGATATTATTGCTGAAGTTCACGTTACTTTTTTAGTAGATAAAAAAGGGATCGTAGAAGAGATATTTATTTCCAGTATTAGAAAATACGAGAAGAATGCTCGGGATTTCGAAATTGTGACTGAAATTGGATACGGAATAATGGAAGCTTCACTCACTGCAGCAAAAAAATGGAGGTTTAACCCTGCAAAGGATAGTGGAGAAGCTGTTAAGGCTTATACCACACAAATTTTCTCATTTGGATTTTAGTTATTGATATAGGTTCAGAATAGCTCTATCATTGACGCCCATTCTTATTGTAAACGGAGAGGTGCCGGAGCGGTCGAACGGGCTCGCCTGGAAAGCGTGTGTGCCTCACAAGGGTACCGAGGGTTCGAATCCCTCCCTCTCCGCTCTGTTTTGCTACTGTATCTCTATTTTTTTGCTTTTATTCGGCTGTGACATACTGGAGTAACCCAGGTAACAACCCTTCTGTTTAATTACTCATCTGCAATCAAAAAAAATTGAAAGCATTCCATTAATCAAGATAAGATTGTGAGATTCAGAAGATTATATAGGTAGTAGTGCCTATAAAAATGAGAAGTTCTTCCCATAGAAAATTCAGATTTAAATATGAATATTAGAATCACTCTAAATCTTTTAAAAAGCCAAAGAATTTAAAGTGTTGGTTCTCCACAAAACAAATAATTTAATTTGAAAACGTAAACTTTTTAAAAAGTTTGCATATACTACCGAAATAGGTAGCACTTTTTTTATTACATATTCTTAATATATCTACTGAAAAAACTACGTATAATTTTCTGATGTGGTTTCAAGCACAAAGGGGATTTAAAATTTAAAAAAATAAAACCAAATATAGATGGCTAAAATCAAAATGTTGGGGTTGGCATGTATCATAATAAGCATGATAGCTTCTTGTGATCTCAGCGTTCCCGATAAACCTGACTTTACAACGGCTCATACTGTCGAAATTCCAATAATCAATAATAAAACATATGTTTTTTTGGGAGACAGTACAGGAGCATTAATAGATTCGACAAGTGAAGATCTAGATTCTTTATTTGTTGTTGATCCAACTAGCGGACTGATCTCAATAACAACAGAAGAAGATTTTGACTTTGGAAGTTTGGATGATGCTATCCCACAAATAGATGGAACAAGTGCTTCTTTCGAATCCGAGGTTGGAGAAATTGAAATAGGTAGTTTTTCATCAGGTGGTGGAGACTTAGGTTCTACTAATTTCGCAGAGATCACAGGAGGAGCAACTCCTCCGGCCGGAACACCTGTTCCTGCTGGTGATAACTCAGCAATGCCCGTGAACATTGATATCGGTGCTACGTCAGACTTTTTTACAAGTGCTACTATCAGAGACGGTTCGCTGGATATAGGAGTAACAAATGAACTTGGATTTGATATACAATCTTTAGAAATAACATTATTATCAAATGGAGTTCAAGTAGGATCAGCAGCCACTTTTAATAATTTGGTAAATGGAGCCTCTGAAATTGCAAGTGTAGTTTTTACAGATGGAGATGAGCTTACAAATATTTCTGTTGATGTAGTAATAACATGGGATGCATTTAATTATCCTGTAAATGATGGCGATCTGATCATTAATTCTGCAGAAGGAAATAACCTTTTTGCTTCATCTGTAACGGCAAATCTTGAGCCTCAGGATTTCAGTACAACCAGTACATCAACATTTAGTGATACAGAATTCAGATTTACTGATCCTTCGCATTATGTTGAATTAAGTGCCGGGCAAATTGCTGTGACCGATCTTGTAAATAATATGGGGATTGGAATAGAGACATTACAAATTTCTTTTCCAGGGATAAGAAATGACGATTTTGGAGTTGAAGACAGTTTAGTGTTGAACTTCCCGGCGATACCTGCCAATACTTCTGCGAATGATGTAATAGTTGATTTATCGGGCTATAGAATCTTCGCAGATAATAACGAAGTAAGTTATAACATTGTTTCTGCTACGGAAAATACACAAACAGGACCTAATGCCGGCCCTGTAACTATTTCTGAGACAGATGAAATAACTGCAAATGTAGATATATCAGGTCTTACTATTGAATCAGCTTTCGGAATTGTATTAGCACAAACGGTACTGCTAGGTGATAATGATGTAACAAACGATACCGGATCTGAAATACTCGATGTCTTTAATGATAATGAAGCTGAAGTTACTACCATTGATGGTCTTGATGAGTTTTCTGATCAGATCGACGGTTTTAAGTTTACCGAGCCGATCATCAACATAAACTACAATACTAATATTCGTATTGAGACAACTATATACGCGGCTTTAGTAGGTGTAGATGCTGACGGTAATACTGTTTACTTATCAGGAAAGTCAGGGGGACCTAATGAGGTTACTGCATCAGATCCAATTACAGGTTTGGTTGCCAATGGACAGCAATTAAACCCTGACCAGTTGGTAAAATTTTCAATTGATAATGTTAGTGATTGTCAAAACAGCATTTGCCAGATTGCATTCAATATTAACACCACAAATGTAGATGACTTCTTAAACAACCTGCCTAGCGATATCAGATTTGTTGGAAGAGCCGTAGTTAACGAAAGTGAAAATGAAGCTTCAATAACTACTCCTTTGGAATTTACTCCTGGTTTAAATGTTGATCTTCCTCTTGCCTTTAGCACAGAGGTTGGGAATCCTGCTAATTTTACTGATACTACAGATGTTAACCTTGATCTTGGAGACGATACAAACTTAACTGAAGGTCAGTTATTTATCCTTTATACCAACAATCTTCCAATTGGTTTGAACATCTTTTTATCATTTCAGGATACCACCAATAATACTGAGCTCTTTACTTTACCAAATCCGGGAAATGAGCTTAGGTTAGTTGCTTCTCCGGTTGATGATGTTACGGGGTTTGCTACCGGGGGACAGGAGAATAATACTTTTATGGCTACCCTTACTGAGGAACAACTTAGCTTATTAAAACAAACTGATATTGTTGAGTTTTCTATTAATCTGAGGTCCTCAGAAAACAAAGCTGTGAGATTAAGAGCAAGTGATTCATTCAGACTGAGTTTAGGAGCTCGGATAAAAATTGAAAACAAAATTGGTGGCAAATAAGGGATAGCAAAATGAAAAAAATTCTAACAATTAGTTTATTAGTTATTGTGGCTACCTCTTTTGAGGGGTTTAGCCAATCACGACACTACGATTCCAGAAGTTTAGGAATGGGTGGTGGAGGAACAGCTTACTTAGATGGTTATCACTCCAACTTTGTAAATCCGGCAAACCTGATGATCAACTCGACAAACAACAGACCAAAGAGAAGTTTAGGTTTGGTAGGTGGTGTGGGGTTCAGAGCAGGTGGTACTTTGATCAATCTGGATGTTTACGATCAGTATTTAACTAAAGGGTTAACACTGGAAGGAGATATAGCTGATAATTTTCTCACTGATCTTTTTGGAGGATCAAGCTCTAATTTAACCAGAAACCAATCCACAACTTTCAGTTTGGTGCCGTTTGGGTTTTCTAACAGAGGTAATAAGTCTTCTGTTAGCTTAGCAACAAGAGTCAGAGTTACAGAAAGTTTTACTATTAACCGTGGCTTTGCTGAGTTGGGAGTATATGGGTTGGATCCTCAGGAGTTGAACGATGTAACACCTGTAGATTTCAGCTTTGGAGCTGTGGCATTTTCTGAGATTTCATTGGGCTATGCTCGTGAAATTCTTAGCCTGCCAAATCTTTTATTTGCAAAAAATGTGAAGCTATATGCAGGTATTGCACCTAAATACATAATAGGAGTTCAAAACTCGACATTAGATTTTAATTCTACTATCGAGATTCAACGAGCTAACAACAGTCAATATTCCAACAGAATAATCCATAATTTCGATTACAGATTAAACACAGTAGGTAATGTATCAGCTGATCTTAGAGAGTTTGAATCTGATTTTGAACAGGCTGATACTGTCTCCGTAGGAGATTACTTGGGAGGCAATTATGCCAACGTTAATGCAACAGGCTTTGGATTAGATATGGGTGCAACTCTTGAAATGGATATTTCCGGAGTCCCTATCATTGATGGCTTCTTCGGAAAAAAGAAGACTCTCCGTGTTTCTATGTCAATAACTGATATAGGAAAAATTACATATGATGAAAACCCAACATCTTTCACAGCTAATGGTACTTTTGACTTTACCGGATCAGGAAATGATCAGGAACCGGGAGATTTCTATGATGATCTTGCGGATAGCCTAAAGAATAAGGTTTATGGTGACTTTGACGCCGAAGATATAGATGGAATTGAGTATGAATTGCCAACCATGTTTAACTTTGGAGCTTCTTTAACAATGGGAAAACTCACAACTTCTGTTGATTATGGAGTAGGGTTCAACGATAGTGGCACGAACAGTAAAAGAAGTACATTAAACCTTGGACTGGAATACAGACTGCTTGGTTTAGTTCCTCTGAGATTTGGAACCAGAGTTGGGGGTTATTCTTCAACAGTTTATTCTGCAGGAGCTGGGATCGATCTTAACTTCCTGGAGTTTTCTGCGGGGCTCTCTTTAGTTGGGAACGACACTGAGAATGGCGGTTCTGTTGCCGCAGCTTTTAGTGGTCTGGTTCTGAGATTCTAAAAGAACTGGTTACGTTTTTAAAGGCTCATCTTTTTCAAAGTTGAGCCTTTTTTTATTTCGACTATTTTGAGTTAAACCTTTCCAGTGATATTTCGGAAGAGAGAGGTGAGTCATCTATCAGAAATCGGGTTATTTCTTTAGCCAGTAAACTACTGTAGAGTAAACCTTTCGATCCCAATCCTGTAAATACAGAACAATTCTCTATAGAAGGATGATGACCAATTATAGGCATTCTGTCAGGGGTAGAAGCCCTTACTCCAGACCATTGATCAATTAATCTATACTTTCCTTTAAGTTGAGGCATCACTCTAAGCATTCTCTTCTCTATATATTCTTTTCCCTGTTGATCGATTTCTTCATGAGTAAAGTTATGTTCGTAAGTACTGCCTGCCACAAAAGTCCTTGAATTTAATGAAGCAAAATATCCTAAAGCAGAAATAGCAGCTTTATAAGGAAAGTTATCATGGCACTCAAATATGGCAACCTGACCTTTTACAGGATGGAGAGGTAGTTCTTTCCAGAAATCGAATTCCTTGGTTTTGATTCCAGCTGTAGTTATTAAATGTTCAGCTTTAAATTGGGTGCCATCACTAAGTTTGAGATTCCAGCTACCGAACGAGCGATCAAGTTCAAATTTCTTATTTTCAAATACTTGTACTCCATTTTCTTTCAAATAACCGGATAAAGCCTGAAGGTATTTTGGAATAGCAATTGTGATCCCTGTTGAAACCCAAACTCCACCATACTCAGAATGTAAATCAGGAAAACGGGTTTTAATTTCATCTGCTGAAAGCCATTCACACCAATCTTCAGGCCAATTGTTGGATTCAATATTTTCCTGCATACGCCGGGCAATTTTGGAATCCATGGCCGGTCTAATTACACCGGTTCGAGAAAATATTTTCTCTGAACTGAATGGAGAAACATCTGCCAGGTTTGATCTTATAGCCTCAATTGATTCTTCTGCTCTCCACGATTTTGTTGCAAATCGTCCGGTTGCAGGGTTAGCCAGCCCGATCGAAGACCCAGAGGCTCCACCTCCAATTCCATGAGGATCAATAACAATCACATTTACATCAGGAATAGAACTTAGTTCTTTAGCAACGGATAGTCCTGCTAAACCTGCTCCTAAGACGCAGAAGTCATATTTCATATCAGTTGTCCAAAAGAGGAATTAAGTAGTCCGACAAGATAAATTCTACACCTGCGTCGTACATTTCTTTCATTGCAATTTGCACTGAGTTATCAATATCTATTCCTTTAACAGCATCGCAAATTAAATAGGTGTTATATCCGGATTTTATGGAGTCCAAAGCGGTCCATTTAACACAAAAATCAGTAGCCAATCCACAAATAAAAACAGTACTAATATTTAATGAATCCAGATATCCTTTGAGTCCGGTACTAGTGGCTTTGTCATTTTCAAAAAAGGCAGAATAAGAATCTACTTCCGGCCTGAATCCCTTTCTAACTATGATATTTGTATGATGAGTTTCCAGATCAGGATGAAATTCCGCTCCACGACTTTCCTGTACACAATGATTAGGCCATAAGACCTGTTCTCCGTAATCGAGATCTATAGTGTCGTAGGGATTTTTGTTTTTATGATTGGAAGCAAAACTTGTATGATTATTGGGATGCCAGTCCTGTGTTTGAATAACATATTCAAAAAAGGGAGACAGTTTGTTGATTGGTACAATCACATCATCTCCATTAGGGACAGCAAGTTTACCGCCGGGACAGAAATCGTTTTGAACATCTATGATTAAGAGTGCGTACATATCAGTTCGAATTTGTTTGGATTAGTTGATCCCTGAGTGCTTTTAAATTGCGACTAATTCCCACTTTATAAACATGAGGATTATCAAATCGTTTGTACTCAGGATTTAGTTTTATTAATTGGTCTTTACAATACTCAGCACTTTCATAGGCAGATGGAATATCAATTTTTAATTTCCCTTTTAACATCACCGGCTCCAGTAGGGGAGACGAGTTCATGTTATCAACCTTGGTTTGTTTAATCGGAAAATGAGGATGTTCTATTACTGAAAATTTATCTTCATCATTAAGAGAAATACCATCTGCGTAAAAAGAACCATCGGGATTGGAATATCTGGTCACTTTCTTTGTTCCGGGAAGGGTTATTTTTTCAACATTCTCTGATATTTTTAAAGTAGGTTGGCTGTTAACGGATGCTAGTTTATAAACTCCATCCAAAGCAGGATCATCGTAAGCGGTTACCAATTTTGTGCCTACACCAAATATATCAATAGGGGCTTTCTGATCCAGCAAGCTTTTGATCAAATACTCATCTAACTGGTTAGAAACCGCGATCTTCACATTTTCAAATCCCTCATGGTCTAATAGTTCTCGGGCTTTCTTGGAAAGATATGCAAGATCACCGCTATCTAGTCGGATTGCTTTTAACGAATGACCAGACTCTTTGAGTTCTTTTGCTACTGTAACAGCATTCGGTATACCTTGATTCAGCGTATCATAAGTATCAACAAGAAGTATTGTATTTTCAGGGAAGTGTTGCGCATATGCCCGGAATGCGGTGAGTTCATCCGGAAAAGACTGAATCCAGGAATGAGCCATAGTTCCACTTACGTTCAAACCATGTACCAATCCCGCATAAACGTTAGAGCTTCCATTTAGTCCGCCAATTACAGAAGCTTTGCTGGCTTGTACTCCTCCAAATCCCTGAGAACGTCTGAGCCCGAAATCAAGTACAGTTCTGTCACCGGCTACTTCTCTTAGCCTTGAAGCTTTTGTAGCTATCAAAGATTCAAAATTCAGAATGTTAAGTAAGAGCGTTTCAATAATTTGAGCTTCAATTATATTTCCTTCTACTCTGACTAGAGGTGTATTATTAAATACAATTTCTCCTTCTTTGGCTGCATGAATATCACAGTTTAACTCGAAGTTTTTCAGATAATCTAAAAACTCATTTTTAAAACCCTGAGTCCGTAAATAATTTATTTCTGTATCACTAAACTTATAATCTTTTAGGATTTCTAACAGATCACCTAATCCTGCAAACACAGCATATCCACCTTTAAAAGGGAGTTTTCTGAAAAAATAATCAAAGCAGGCAGTATCTGATTTACGACCGGATAAAAAATATCCTTGAGCCATTGTAAGCTCATAATAGTCGGTATAAATGGCGGGGTAGTTTTTTAGCATATCTGTAATATTATGCCAAAATAAACAAAGACTTCCAGAAACTGAAAGTCTTTGAATTAATTCTTTATAAAAAGATCTTGAAAAATTAAGGAGTTCCTCTGTAATTTCTACGCTCTATGAATTTCTTGATCTTCTTATTACCGATCCAAACTTTTTGATTGGTTTGAATATTAACGAATTCAAGATTTACAGTGTAGAATACTGCGAGGGTTCTGCTGTCAACGGCTTCATCAACAATGGAGTTTATGTTTCCGATCAACATGAAGTCTGCACCAAGTTCCTGACCTAATTTCTTAGTTGTTTCATAAGACGCATTGGCTTGCTGATCTAACCTCTCATCCCGAATATCTCCACGCTCTTCTGAACTAGCTACAACAGAGATTTCTCCTGAGTTCACGAATGATCGCTCAAGTTCTTTAGTGAATACTTCTGTTTCGATATGTTCCATACTTTCGTTGCGAACACGACCGACAATTACTACAGGTGGTTTCTGATTGTTTCTGTTGAATTGATTCAGCCAAGGCTTTGATAAAGCATCAGCAATCATTTCTTCTGCTACCAAACGTGCGTCGGTATCATTCCATTTGCCTGAAAGGTCTGTTGTAGTATCAGGATTTATACGAGTTATTTTTTGAGATGGCCGGCATCCAACCAGTACAAAAGCTAGCAGCAATCCGGTTAATAGTGAATATTTCATAATAGTAGGTTTTGTTTTAAAGTTAAGTTCTTAGTTAGCGTAGATGGATTCTACCAGTTCAAGTTCTGTTTGTGGGGTAATGTTTACATCAAATTCATCGAAATACCGTACTCTTCCATTTCTCCCAACATATTCGATACGGATAGTATTTATGCCTTCCGGGAGTTTAATGGTTTTCAACCAAGCTTGTCCGGGCATTGTTTGCCAGCTTCTCAGATCCGCTTTTTCCGTGGCTTCCTGAGCTATAAACCCTAATAGCTGTAACAAATCTCCCAAAAATTCATTCTTTTCTCTGACGGCTCCCGAAATTAATTTAGTGCCAACTGCTTTCGTACTTGCACGAACTAAAGCTCGGGAATAAATAATCGGTTGTTTTGCTTTATATACTTCAGCTGATACTTTATCCATTTGTTCAATAAGGTCAAGTGGAGTGGTTATAGAATCATTGATTACTGCACGCACATAATTTATATCAGAATGATATGTTCTGAGGACAGGGAATGAGAATTTTAGATAGAATTCATTGTCTTTTTCATCATCATAATCATCCATAAAGACCCGGGCATCTTCCTGAACTTTATAAGGTGCTCTCCCGGTAAATCCGGCAAGTAAGACATTATAAGTATTTGAGTTCTGCAATTTTGATAGATTACTTTTTACGATGTTTCTACCGGTACTTAAAGTTGCTTGTTCCTTTAAAGCAATTTCTAGTTTCTCTCTTTCAATGCGTGCATCATCGATATCTCCTGCTTTAGCATAAAGAACCGTTGAGAGATAATGTCCCAAAGCACTATTCTGAATATTGACATCACCTGTTTTCCAATCTGTTTTACCGGTGGAATCAGATTTTGCAAAAGCACTTGCCAGACCTTTAATCTTTATATCAAGTTGCTCCATTTTGTATGTCATCCTTCGGGTTTCAACTAAAGCTGCTTCCCAATCCTGAAGGTGAATATAGTTTAGTGCTTTAAATGCGTTCAAATAGACATCTTCGTAAGGTTCGCCGTCATACACCAGTTTATTGTCATTGGTTAAGAAAGCACCGACACCTCTGCTCACACTTTTTGTGTAATTCTGATCAATTTCATTTTCTGCATTAGACAAATAAAAACTGCTGGAGTCATATTTACTTGAAAAGTGATAGATCATACCACTTTCAAGATTGTACAAAACCTGATCTTTTGAGCGGTAGATATTTTTTTTCTTTAATTTTTTGAGCAGTTCTTCAGAGGATTGATAATCTGCTGCAGTAAAACTGTCTCTTAGATCAAATTGAGCATCATCAAGTACATACGAATGGCATCCTGATAACACAACTCCGATCATAAAAAAGCAGGCCAAACCCAATTTTTTAAACTCTCTGATGTTCAATATGTAATTCCGAAGTTGTTGCAATCTAAATTAAATAAGTTGTTGACCGCTTGTTATATTAGCAAGATAAATCCCAAAACAATAGTACGATAATTCATTGAGATTGATACATCACATAAACGTGTTACTTTTTGTAACATTATTTTTTTCCTGTGCTACGCCTATTGCCCCAACAGGTGGGCCGGCAGATAAAACTGGGCCAAAGATCGAAGAAACTTCTCCTGAAACAGGTACTGTAAATTTTGAAGGAAGAAAGATCAGTTTTGAGTTTTCTGAGTTTGTTAATAGATCTTCTTTCGAAAAAGAGCTGACAATAGAACCCGATTTAGGTATTGAATTCGAAGTGAAATGGAGAAGAAAAACAGCTACGGTTGAGTTTAAAAGTGAGCTCCCTGATTCAACAACCGTGATAATAACTGTTGGAGGAAGTACTACTGATACTCGAAGTAATAAAATTGGAGCTCCAATTCAATTAGCTGTTTCAACTGGGGATGAGATCGACAAGGGCGAGATACTTGGAAGGTTACGAAATGCGGATACCGGAAAAGCTCAGGCAGATATTAGGGTGATGCTGTACAGAGAGCCTTTTGATTTAACAAAGCCGGCTAATTATTCTTCGGAACCGGATACCGGCGGAGTTTTCAGATTTGGATATTTACGGGAGGGAAGATACAGAGCGTTTGCTCTTGACGACCGAAACAGAAACAAGATCTGGGACAGCTCAAATGAAACTGCAAGACCACTGAATACAGAGTTTATCAATTTATCTGACAATGGAAAAGATACTTTGGACGTAGCTTACTGGTTTGAAGTAGATACGTTAAAGCCGAAATTACAGGCAATAGGCTTGCTTTCAACTCAGCGAATGAGATTTCGTTTTGGAGAAGAAGTAAGGTTTACGCCACAAACAAATATTTCGATTACCGATTCATCAGGAAATGAGTATACAACAGCTTTCCCTCTATATATTCCTGAGCAAGAACCTTTTATTGCTTTTGCATATGCAAGGCAGCCGTTAGTTGCCAATTCAAGTTACAGACTGAATTTTTCAGGAATAACTGATCCTTCGGGAAATGAAGCAATAGGCTTGGGAGAAAGTTTTTTAGGAAGTGATCAGGAAGACACGGTAAGCCAGGATATTTTAACTTTTAATGGAGAGAACGGACTTTATCCGGATGAAAGCTTGATCGTTGAATTTATTCGTCCGATTTCACAACAGGAAGTTGTTGATTCCACCGTGGTAATTGAAGGAGATGTAGACTTTAAGAATTGGCCGAATATCAGTATTCAAGACAATAAACTAACCATTCCACCTCAAGAGAACTGGTTACAAGGAGTAGATTACAAGTTTTTGGTCTGGAATCCACTCAAAAGAAAAAGACAACTTATAGATCCTGATATCTGGGACCCGGTTAATTTTGGCGGGATCGAAATTGATGTATCATCAAAAGATTCTACCAAAGCGTTCAGAATGCAACTTTATGATGATAAGAATACTTTTTCCGTGGATTCTACTTTTTCAAATTTCATATCAATTGAAAATATTCCTCCAATAAAGTATACGTTAGTCATATTCCAGGATAATAACGAAAATGGTGTTTGGGATTATGGTTCAGTTGATCCGTATATAAAACCGGAACCTTATTATATTCAGCAAAACATAAATATCCAGAGAGGATTTACTTCAGAAGTAAAAATAGATTTTAGATAATGGAAGCGATTAAAAACCTTATACCCGAACAATACTTGATGCTTGTGTCCATCGGGATAATTCTTTTTTTAACGATAGTGGCTGCAGCTGTATCAGCCAGACTTTTCAGAAGAGCAATTAAGATATCGGAACAAGAAGAGGGGCTTTCGGACCTTACCAACTTAAAATTCCTGAAAAGAGGGGTAACCGTTTTGATCTATTTGGTTGGGATCGGTTTTTCAATCTATATAGTTCCGGAATTCAGAGTAATTGCAAAAGGGATGTTTGCCAGTGCCGGTTTATTGGCTATCGCGATAGGTTTTGCGGCACAACAAGCACTTGCCAACATTGTAAGCGGTATTTTTATCGTGATCTTTAAACCGTATAAAATTGGGGATAGATTATCACTACAAACTACTTTAAATGGAGTTGTAGAGGATATCAACCTCAGACATACCGTTATTCGAAATTTTGAAAACAAGCGCATTATTATCCCTAACTCGGTTATAAGTAACGAAGTGCTCATTAATTCGAATTACGGAGATGACAAGATCATAAAATGGATCGATCTCGGTATCAGCTACGATTCTGATATTGATCTGGCTCGCAAGATCATGCAGGAAGAGGTAGAAGCCCATCCTAATTTTATTGATGGCAGAAATGAGGAACAAAAAGAGGCGGGAGAACCTTTGGTACCGGTCAGAGTAATTTCTTTTGGAGATTCATCTGTGAACCTCAGAGCCTGGGCATGGGCAGAAGATCCTCCCAAAGCATTTGTATTGGGAACTGACCTGAACGAAAGCATCAAAAAACGGTTCGACAAAGAAGGAATTGAAATTCCGTTCCCTTACAGAACGCTTGTTTATAAAGAGAACAAAAATAACAAGGAGATATAATGAGGGTGGGTGTACAATTTTTTAATGTGGGAATATGTGTAGCATTTTTAATGCTTCTGACTACGAACATTAATGCACAGCATGAAATTAGATCACTTAGTACCGCTGAAGTTGAGAGCTGGATGAAAACCAGAATCGAAACTCATAAACTAGAGAGAGAATATCGGGCTAATGCAGAGAAGTATGACAGTGTGGTAGAAGCCTACTTTAAAGCCAGAGATGAATATCTGGTGAAGAATGGGTGGGATGTTCAGGAGTTTAAAGATATTGAAAGCGCGATCTATGATACCATAACCGGTATAAACGAACAGGAATCCATCGACGAAGAAAAAAAAGAGTTGCAATCAGAGGTAGACGCAGTAAATAAGAATGAATATCTAACCGCTGAGCAGAAAAAAGAGATCGTGGATGGTATGTATAAGGTCTTTGAATTACGTCAGGAAATGGTGGATGCTACAAAACACAACTGGCCGGCAGTAAAACCATATCGTGAGAAAATAAGAGTACTAAACGATTGGATGGCCGGCAATATATCTGACCTACCAACAATAGAGTGATTTTTATCTCTTTTCTAAAATAAGACCAACTAAGTAAGACTTAACATTTTACAGTCGCTCTTAGTGCTTGTTTTATTTGATGCTTTTGCTATCTTGAGATTCAATGTTATACGACATTTTTTGGCGGAAAATAATCCAAAATCATCAATAAAAGTTGTTTAATGAATGTTTTTCAGACATTATGCGACGTCTTATAAGATAATCCATGTCGTATATTAATATGTTAGTGGGCTTAACCAGATGAAAAAACTTCTTTCTATATTTCTTCTTCTTTCTCCATCTTTGGTTTTTTCTCAAACGAATATACCTGAGCAATTTGAATCTATTTTGCTCAATTTTTCTTCAGATAGTTTATTTCAAATATCTAGAATTGAATTTCCAGTAGTTTCAGTAACGCTTGATCAAGAATATTTTGAAGAAGTAAAAAGTGAAATTCAAAAGTCTAATTGGGTCTTTGTAAATCTATTCGGTGAAGAACTAACTAGATTAAATTTCAGGACTCAGATTTATGATAACTTTGAATTGAAAATGGATGATTCAGGTGAAAGAGTTTTTTCTTCACTAAGCATTGTTGGTGGAATGCACATATACTATTATTTCAAAAGAATAAATGGGAAATGGTTTTTAGTTAAATTCAAAGACGTTTCAACCTAAATCAGCCCACTAACAAGCGTTTCAAGTCGGACTCGTTTAGGGTTCGAAACTTTAATAAATAAAACCAGACTCGCCGCTTAAACGCAGGGTCGTTAGCTGTATGAAAGCACTACTAAAGAAAATCGTACCATTTGTTTTAGGTCTAGCTTTCTTGTTAAGAGCTATGCAACCACCAAATATCTTTAATCTGATTCCAGCCGAAATTCACAGGAGTTTATTTCGTAATGTATTTCCAGAAGTCGTAACAATTTTTCTCTTCAACTTCTTAATCGCCTTTTTAATCTATTGGGTTTCAAAGAAACTAATTACTGGTTTCGCAGCTCCAAAAACCGATGTATAAATTCCACTTCATCATACAGCTAACAAGCGTTTCAAGTCGGACTCGGGTAGGAGCTCCGCATTTTTTAATTTTCAGATAACTGATTAATTCTGTTACTTTCACAAAAACCGAAAACCCTTCGCCGCTTAAACGCGGGGTCGTTATGTGGCTTACTTATTAAACTTCTATATTTTTTTGATGAAATATTTATTTGCTCTACCTCTCATAATCATCTTAGTATTTTCTTCAAATAGCTATTCACAGAATCTATTTCCTAACACTTTTGAAGATTGTAATACGGAAAGGTTTGCTCTAGAAATGGATACTACAACCGCGAAAATTGCGGATTCAAAATTAATTTCTGTAATAACAACTGGATTGGATCAACAAAATCTTGAAAATGTTAATGGAATTATGGCTCTTCAAGTAATAGTCGAACTTGATGGAAGCTCATGCTTGTTAAGTTACGACAATCGACTAAATATCGAAGGTTTTGGTTCGAAGCTAAAAACAGAAATTGATAAGAATTTGAAATGGCTAGAACCATCAAAGAAAGTAGCGGCAATTGTATCCATACGTATTCAAGATGGATTAATAGAATTTAAAAGGTTAGGAATGGGTGGGGATAAAGGTATTCATGAACTCCAAAACTAATTCTGTTGTCAAGCCCTCGCCACATAACAAGCGTTTCAAGCGGACTCGGACGGAGTCCCGAACTTTAATAAATAAAACTCGGCTCGCCGCTTAAACGCAGGGTCGTTATACCACATTAATCCATGTTAATCAATTATCTGCAATTTGCTCCTATCCTGCTTTCGATTATAATTGCGACTAGCACCCTGTACTTGAAAAGGAAAAGTACATTTAAGAAAGTGCAGATTTTCAATTTTGTCATGTTAGGCTTGTTTTATTTTGGAATGCTATATGTTCATAGATGGAACTACATTAATCACGCTTGGTATGAAGTAGATAATCAAACTTTGGTTGAATTCTTTGTTGGCAGGGCTTATCAACTCTCTATTCACATCTTAGGTCTTTACCTATTTTCAATACTAAACACTTTCTTCTTTTTTAAATACTATCCAAAATTAGAACGGTAAAATGTGGTATAACAAGCGTTTCAAGTCGGACGCAGGTAGGGTTCGCTGGGAAGCTTGTGGGCAATAAAATTAATCCGTTACTTCAACAAAAACCGAAAACCTGCGCCGCTTAAACGCGGGGTCGTTAGGTGCCTTAACTCAATGGATATAAAAGAAATCATATTCAAAATCATTATTCCATCGGGAATTGTAGGAGTAATTGGCACATTAGTAGGAATTGCGATTAAGCACTTCTTAGATAAAAAGAAAGGCAATAGTGATTGGTTAAAAGCAAAACAGAAAACAATTAATCATTTGACAATCGTCTTAACAAATTTCGAAGAAAATGTAGATAATCAATTATCAAGACAATGGGAATTAAGTTATTCAGAGTATGAATTCCCTTTTGAAGAAGATTTGATTCAAGCAATAAATAAACATCTTGATGAGTTAATCGCTTTATCACTGAAAACAGGTAAATATGGTAGGGAGTTAAAAAAGGAATTAACTGCTTTTCAAGAATTTATCGACCATCAAGAGAGTATTGCAGAAAATATAGCCAGAGAAATCTTATTCAAAGAGGGGATAAATTCTTATTCAGAAGAATATTCTCATGAATTATTTCAACTGTCTCAAAACCAAAGATATCATGAATGGGAAATGCATTTAACGAATATCTCCCATTACTCAAAATTATTAGCCTTTTATTTATCTGATTTTGCAATAGATAAAGAAACCAAAAAGGAATTAAAGGTTATTAGTGGAAATTCATTTTGGAAGGAAAAAATCGCCAAGTTTTTTCATAATAGTAACTATCATTATTGAGAATATTCAATATGAAAACACAAATTGAAAAATTACAAGCAACTTTATCTGAATGGTTGCATCGAAATGATTTACATCATGACATTAGGTTTTATACTCCTGAAGAATGGATAGAAAGAGGCGAAGAATTTTTAACAAATTCAGATTTGATCTTGGTATTTGAGAATGGACTTTTTGATTTGATTAACTACTACTCCTATGACTCACTTTATAATGAGCTAGACGATTTAGTTGAAGGATTTGGGTATTATTTTGAATTGGGACATGCTTGGAATATGGGTTTTTATTCATTAGAGCTACTAGATATTGAACTACCTACTATACCAAAAGGTGCCTCCTACCGTGAAAAACTAACTGATCAGAGGTGGATAGAAAAAAGAAATAAAGTAAGAGAGCGCTCTGGTGATCAGTGTGTTGAGTGTGGTAAAGGTGAGTCTTTAGAAGTTCACCATACCTATTATAGATATGGATGGGAACCTTGGGAATACCCACTGGATTCTTTAATGTGCCTTTGTTCAGACTGTCACAAAAAAAGAGCTACACAAGAATTCAGGTTCAGAACATTTATGCCGAAACTACATCGAAAGGATTTAAAACTACTTCGTGAAGGATTAACTAGCTTGATGTATAGGTTTGAAGAAGATAAAATTGAAGCTTTAATCTCATCATTTTCTCGAAGTTCTGATGAAATGCAAAATGCACTTACCGAATTGATTGAATCAAAAAAAGACACCTAATACTATTTTAGGTGCCATTATCACTTATGAATCAGGAAAGAATTCCCATATATCTAGATAGTAATGTTATTATCGATATGTATAACGGAATTGATGATGAATTAATTGGATTGGTTCTTAGAAGTGTTTTTAATGGACCATATTGTTATCCCTTTACCACTGAACAGATCAACGAAATTGTTGTTGATGGCGATGATCAACTAAGTTCAAATAGACTCAGTTTCCTAAGTACTATTAGTCAAAATATCTACTTTGAAAGTAGTATGAACAGTATTGGTTTTACTTCTAGTTCTCCATTTCAAGTTTTTGATACAATAAATGAAGTATCATTGGATTTTGATTGGGGTAAACATTTAAGTGGCATTCTGACCTTTGAAAATGAGCGTTTAGCGAGATCAGAGTTTGGGTTATCCCCTAATGAACTTAATAATCTTTCCCCAGCTCAGGCCATAGATACAATAAACTCTGCTTTACAAAGCTATGAATATGAGTTAAAAGAAGGTCAAGAAGAGCCTCCAAGATCACTAGATGAAATGATGAGTTACACAAAAAAAATCATGCAAGAGAGTTTTTCCGGTATTTGGAAAACATTTAATACAGATCCAGAAACACAATTATTTAACATCCAAGTTGTGAGTATGTTTACCATGATGGATACTTTTGGCTTTTGGTCTGATTCTAAATCTACACACAGTAAAGGCTCGAGGTATGCAGATAGCCGACACGCTGAAAATGGAAAACACTTCAGTTTTCTAGTATCGCGTGATAAGAGATTTTTAAAAAAAACTGAAGCAGCTTATTTATACTTTGAGATAGAAACTAAAACGTTGAGTACAGATCAATTTAAGCAACAGCTAATATCCGAAATTGGCACCTAACAAGCGTTTCAAACGGACTCGGTCGCGGTTCGAAACCTTAATTATAACCCCCAGACTCGCCGCTTAAACGCGGGGTCGTTATGTTCTTCATTTACTTCCCCATTCTTTCGCTATAAAATTTATTTGATAATGTTCGCATATATGCTAACTTTAAGAAATACGCGTTATCAAGTTTTACCGAACAAAAACCGGGAATTGTCCTGTCGAAGATTTCTTACAAAGTCTTCCTGACAAGCAATCCAAGAAAGTGGCATGGACACTTCGTGTTGTTCGTGATTTAGAACAGGTTCCCACTCAGTATTTGAAGAAGCTCAAAAGCACTGATGATATTTGGGAAGTTCGGGCAACGCTTGGAAACAACACTTTTCGGTTGTTGGGATTCTTTGACGGGCCAAAACTAATTGTATTAACAAGTGGTTTTGCTAAGAAGACAAATAAAGTCCCAAAACAGGAAATTGAGATCGCCGAAGAACGTAAACGTGATTATTACCAGAGGAAAGAACAATGAGTAAAGATGATTTAGAAATTTTTATCGATCAAAAGAAAGCCGAAAGCCCGGAGTTTGCCGAAAACTTTGAAGAAGGATACCTCAATTTCAAGATTGGAGTAATTCTTCGTCAGGCCCGTGAAAATATGGGAGCAACTCAGGCTGATGTTGCCGAGAAGTTGAACACCACGAAATCAGTGATTTCCAGAATGGAAAATCATGCCGATGATATTAAACTTTCTACGCTTACCAAATATGCAAAGGCATTAGGAAAAACGGTAAAGCTCGAAATCCAGTAAATTCAAAACATAACAAAGCGTTTTAAATCAGATGAGGACGGGGTGCGAATCTTTAATTTTAATCCCAAGACTCGTCGCTTAAATACAGGTCGTTAGTGAGCCTCATTAAACAATTATCCCGCGATTGCTTTCGAGGTTCTTTTTGTTCAAATTATTGTATCTAATTTAATTCAGTCATTATGGAAGACACCCTTATCAAAGAACTATCACGACTTAACAAAAACGAGAAAATCATTTTAGTAGAGGCTTTGTGGGATTCTATAGCTTCTGATCCTGAGCAAGTTGATGTACCTGAGCATCATAAAAGTATTTTGGAAGAGCGTTTACAAAGCCTTGATAAAGATACAGCGAATGGAAAGTCATGGGATGAAATCCGGGAAAAATATTTGTAACTAGTGCTTAAAACGTTAATTCTTACCCCACAAGCTGAAAAAGATCTTAACCTCGTTTCGTAACTCCGCTACAGAACGAAATGCTGGAGCTCAGATCCATATTCTTTTATCTATAGATTTTTCGATAATCATTTTACCGTCTCTACTTGTTCCCAATTATGGAACTTTCTATATTCATATATGCGAGTATTTGCCCGAAAACCTTACGTGAGTTTTGGATCAATCATTCGGACAGTGAAGATGCTTTAAAAGCATGGTTTTCTGAAGCAGAAAATTCCCAATGGGAATCACCTTCTGACATTAAGAATAAATATCCACATGCCAGCATACTTCCTGACAATCGAGTGGTTTTCAATATCAAGGGCAATAACTATCGGTTAGTAGTCAAAATTAATTATGACTACGGACAGGTATTCATCCGTTTTGTAGGTACTCATGCCGAATACGACAAAATTGATGCAACGACAATTTAAAGCGGTTATTAATTATGCAGATTCAACCCATACATACCGAAGACGATTATCAAAAAGCCTTAAAACGTATCGAAGAGATTTTCGATGCGAAACCTGGAAGTGAGGAAGGAGATGAATTGGAAATATTGGGAATCTTAGTGGATGAATACGAAAAAAAGCACTTCCCTGTTGAAGCTCCAAAACCGGTTGAAGCTATTAAATTCCGTATGGATCAATTGGGGATGCAACAAAAAGATTTAGCTAAAGTGTTGGGATCAAAATCACGAGCAAGTGAAATACTCTCGGGCAAACGCTCTCTTTCTCTCCGTCATATTAAATTACTGTACAAAAAACTTGGGATTCCGGCAGAAGTATTAATCCAAGAAGCAGAGCCTATTACATAACAAGGCCTTTTAAGTCGAATGCGGTTCGGAACCTTAATTTTAATCCCAAGACTCACCGTTTAAACGATGGGGTCGTTAGGAAAACGAAATGTAATTTGATAATACCCATCAGTTTTCAACCAAAACTCTGCATCAATTTGTTTTAATAAAGACTCTATCAAGGTAGTGCCAAGCCCGGATTTTTTCTCATTGCCAGTTTCAATAATACCGCTTCCATTATCATGATATCCTATGCGGTAGTGTCCATCTTCTTCATGGGCGGAAATTTCAATTTCATATCTATCTTGGGGTCTATTGAAACCATGCTTCAGGCTGTTTGTAATCAACTCGTTTAAAATAATACCAACAGGCACTCCGTGATTAATATTTAAATAAGGAACATTGATATCTAACTTTAAATCTATATCAAAGTTGTTTTTATTGAAGCTACCGATAATAATATCAGTTAATTCTTGAATGTACTTATTAAGATCAATACGGCTTACATCTTCGGATTGATACAAAAGCTCGTGTACTTTTGAAATTGATATTATGCGATTGGTACTTAATTTTAGTGCAGAACGGGTAAAGGTATCGGGAGTTAAGTTTGATTGTAAATCCAGTAAACCAGAAACCACCGCCAAATTGTTTTTGACTCTGTGGTGAATTTCCTGAAGCAGAACATTTTTTTCCTCAACGCTTATCTTTAATTCCTGTTCCTGTTGTTCGAGCACATTATAACTTTTTTCCTGCTGTTCGATGATCTGTAATAAAGATTGATTGAAATTATGCATAAACATAGCAACAATAATACCCACTAAAGAAAGAAGAATGCCATTAACTATCCATTTAGAAGGTAGGTTTAGCGCAGGATCTAGAGATTCCGGAAACAGCTGACCAGATAAATAACCATAAGCTATTAGTGCATACGTTATCATGGTAATGATAAAAATCAGAACTGCCCACTTAACTTCATAAACAAGTACTCCCAGGAAAGGAATAAATATAATTATTGATTTTACTGTAGAATATAAACCGTGTTGATAGAAGTCGGCAATAAAGAATAAATACACAGCGAAGAGAATAAAACTTCCTTTAAAAGAGAGTGAAACCTTATCTCTTTGATAGAAAATTATGTATAAAGAAATTATAGTTAGAAGATCTATATAGTTGTAGAAATTTAGATTTTCGTAATTAAATGGTATTTGAGGTATCAAAAAAACAATAGTGGCAAAGATGGCACCATACAAAATAAAGTTATCAACTAACTTATTTTTGATGGTTTTTATTGAAATTCTATGCTGCTGATTTGTTGTCATGAACAAGCTTATGCTTTTTACCAAATATAGTTATTTGACATAACAAGAATATTGATCAAACAATGAGTACTGAATGTAAAAACCGTTTCTGCTAATGATAATCCAGTTTGATTATTCTTTATCGGGAAATGCAAATTAACCTTTAATAATCAGTCTCACTAATTTCCGAATCATTTTACAGCTTCTTATTTAATAAGGGGCTTTTTTTTGGTATTTTGGAATCGCTTCCATGAAATCATAATTAAAGCATACGTATGTCGATCAAGACAGAAAAAAAATCTACAGAACTTAAAGAAGATAAGTATCCATTTAGCTTAACAGAGCCTCATAAGCCTACACATAAGGTTCGTTTTGTTACTGCTGCCAGTTTATTTGATGGTCATGATGCCAGTATCAATATCATGCGTAGAATTTTGCAAAGCAGTGGAGTAGAGGTTATTCACCTCGGCCACAATCGCTCAGTTCATGAAATTGTTAATTGCGCTATTCAGGAAGATGTTCAGGGAATTGCAATAAGTTCGTATCAAGGTGGACATGTTGAGTATTTCAAATACATGATCGAATTGCTGGAAGAGCAGGGAGCGGGGCATATCAAAGTATTCGGCGGCGGTGGCGGAGTGATCGTTCAGGACGAAATCGACGATCTTCATAATGCAGGAGTTTCCCGAATCTTTTCTGTGGACGATGGTAGCGAAATGGGATTACAGGGAATGATCAATTATATGATCCATGAGTGTGATTATGATCCCGTTACAAAAACAGAGATAGAAATTGAAAAAGTGCTCGATAAAGAGCCAAAAGCGATTGCAAGAGCGATAACTGCACTGGAAAACGGAAATGGAGAGTTATTAAGTTTCTCTGATAAACAACTGCTAAAGAAAGACGGAAAACCACTTAAAGCAAAATCCGAGAAAACGATTCCTGTACTTGGAATCACAGGAACAGGTGGTGCAGGAAAGAGTTCGTTAACTGACGAGATCGTATTGCGCTTTCTAACTGAGTTTGAAGAAATCACCATCGGAATTATTTCCGTAGATCCTTCCAAAATTAAGACAGGAGGAGCGTTACTTGGTGATCGCATACGAATGAACAGTATCGACACTGAACGCGTGTATATGCGAAGTCTGGCGACCAGAGCGTCGAACAGAAGTACAAGCGCAGCACTTACCGGAGCAATTGAATTGTACAAACAAGCCGGTTTTGATCTGATCATTGTAGAAACCAGCGGAATTGGTCAAAGTGGTACTGAGATCGTAGATATATCAGATATTCCCATCTATGTGATGACCAGCGAATATGGTGCAGCTACGCAGCTAGAGAAGATCAATATGTTAGATCTCGCTGAAATTGTGGTGTTAAACAAATTTGAAAAGAAAGGTTCTTTAGATGCTTACAGAGATATTCGTAAGCAAATGATTCGTAATCGTGGTGAATGGCATGCCAAACCTGAAGATATGCCGGTGTATCCAACGATAGCTGCTCAGTTCAATGACAAAGGAGTGAACAACCTTTTTGCTGCTATTGTTGAAAAGATCAACGAAAGATACAGTTTTGAGTGGGAACCCAAGCTGTATACTGATGCTTCGCCAGCAGAAGATATTCAGGCTCAGGCGATCATTCCAGGAAAGAGAGTTCGTTATTTAAGTGAGATATCAGAGACCATAAGAAATTACCATGATTGGGCTGTACAACAATCTGAAATTGCTTCAAGATTATCAGAGGTTAATGGTACGCTGAATCAATTAAGTAATTGGAAACCAGATAATAAAGAAGTGTTAGAGAACGATCTTTCCAAGATGAAAGAACACTGGATTTCTAAGTTGGATGTGGCTCCAAAAAAGATCTTAGATGGTTGGGATGATCTGTATGAACGATACAAACAAGAGACTTTTGATGTAAAGATCCGTGATCGGGTTATCAAAAATGAATTGTACCGAGAATCTTTAAGCGGATTGAAAATTCCTCGCGTAGCAATGCCGGATACCAAACATGAAGGAGAGAGGCTTAAGTTTGCTTTAAAAGAAAATCTCCCCGGTTATTTCCCGTATACAGCCGGTGTTTTCCCGTTTAAGCGAGAAGGAGAAGACCCGACCAGAATGTTTGCTGGTGAAGGAACTCCGGAGCGAACCAACAAGCGATTCCATTTTGTAAGTGAAGGATTGGAAGCAGCACGACTTTCCACCGCATTTGATTCAGTAACATTGTACGGAGAAGATCCCGGTTATCGTCCTGATATTTACGGAAAGATCGGTAATTCCGGCGTAAGCATTTGTACGCTGGATGATATGAAGAAACTTTACTCCGGTTTTGAGCTAACCAAGCCAACTACTTCTGTATCAATGACTATCAATGGTCCGGCACCAATGATATTAGCTATGTTCATGAATACGGCTATCGATCAGGAAGTAGAAAGATATCTGAAGTCAGAAGGGAAATGGGAGCAGGCGATCAAGGATGTTAAAGCAAAGTATGAGAAGCTTGGATTACCGGTTCCGAAGTACTCAAATGAAATCCCTGCAGGAAACGATGAATTTGGTTTAGGTTTACTTGGAATGACCGGCGACGAAGTTATTGATGCCGAAACCTATAATCAGATCAAAGAAAAAACACTTTCGTCGGTTCGAGGAACTGTTCAGGCTGATATCCTGAAAGAAGATCAGGCTCAAAACACTTGTATTTTCTCTACCGAATTTGCTCTTAAAATGATGGGAGACATACAGGAATACTTTACAGAGCATAAAGTTCGTAATTACTACTCGGTTTCTATTTCCGGATATCATATCGCGGAAGCGGGAGCCAATCCGGTTACACAGGCTGCGCTTACATTGGCAAACGGATTTACTTATGTAGAGTATTATTTAGCTCGCGGATTAAATATTGATGATTTTGCACATAATCTTTCGTTCTTCTTCAGTAATGGATTAGACCCTGAATATGCAGTGATCGGGCGTGTAGCACGCCGTATTTGGGCGGTAGCTATGAGAAAGAAATACGAAGCCAATGATCGTTCTCAGAAGTTGAAATATCATATTCAAACAAGTGGTCGTTCGTTGCATGCGCAGGAGATCCAGTTCAATGATATTCGTACAACATTACAGGCATTGTTAGCAATTTATGATAATTGTAATTCGTTGCACACCAATGCTTACGACGAAGCAATTACTACTCCGACTGAAGAGTCAGTACGACGTGCATTGGCTATCCAGATGATCATTAACAAAGAGATGGGAACGGCGAAGAATGAGAACATCAATCAAGGTTCTTATTTCATTTCTGAATTGACAGATATGGTGGAAGAAGCCATTCTTACCGAGTTCGATCGAATAACTGAACGCGGCGGAGTTCTGGGTGCAATGGAAAGCATGTACCAACGCGGAAAGATCCAGGATGAAAGTTTGTATTACGAAACTAAGAAGCATACGGGAGAACTACCGATCATCGGCGTAAATACTTTCCTGAAGGAAGGAGCGGGGGACGAGGAGCAAAAGCCAATCGAGCTGATTCGTTCTACTGAAGAAGAGAAGAAGCAACAGATCGATAATTTAGAAGCCTTCTGGAAACGCAATGAAGACAGAAATGCCGAAGCTATTGAGCGTTTGAAGGAAGTCGCCCGAAACAACGGAAATTTATTCGAAGAGCTGATGGAAACGGTGAAAGTAGCTTCGCTGGGACAGATTTCTCATGCACTTTATGAAGTTGGTGGGCAGTATAGACGAAACATGTGATGATCACTGATTTCGCTGATTAGTGTTTGATTCTCGCTGATGGTATTAAGGTCATTCCGCGGCGTATGCCCGGAATCTGAAATTTGTTTAAAGCTTGGAACTAGTTCAACCGTCTCTCTTGGACAGTTACATAACCGCACCAGCGAGACGCTGGCGCTAGGTTTTGATAGTTTGGAATTAACTAAGGCAGTCCTTTGACGTTCCAGAGGTAGCTGGTTTAACCAAGAAAATCTCCCTTCGAAGGGAGACGATCATCCAAACGGTTCTTTGGATGATCCGAGGGATGTCGTGAAGTTTATGAGTTGGTAAACCGCACGACATCCTCCGTCCACCAGTCGGCGGAAACCTCCTTCAAAGGAGGATTTTGTTTCCGGCTTTATGTAGAATAACAAAACAAAGTCATCCTGAGGCTACTTCCGAAGGAACCTACAGTCGCGGAGGCTATTGTTTTTGTTGTGAGTGAGAAATGTATATATGAGGTTAGCTAGTGAAGGAATTAGCAAAAACAGCCTCGGTAAGATTCTTCGGAGGTATCCTCAGAATGACAGAGAAGATATTTATCAAACGGTAAAATTTTTGCCGGGTATGCTCAGAATGATTGAAGCAGATACTAGATCCCATACTTCGGAGGCCAATATCCTAATATTTTTCGATTTAGAAACTCAAAAGAAGGGTTCTTATCTCTAATGATCTGTTCCTTTTTCTTTCTGCTTTTACCTTTTATGTATTTCTCAGCCTGTATAGCTTCATAAGAAGATGGAAAGTTTTCGAAGTACAGCAGCTCATAGCAATAGTATTTTCCTGCGAAAGTATTTTTATTTCCACGGTTCTGGTAATGTTCAATTAGTCTTCGTTCAAGATCATTGGTGATTCCAGTATAAAGGGTGGTTCTGGATGGATTGGTTGTTATATATACGTAATAATGATTCATGCTATCATGTAAGACAACTTCGATGTCAATTCCTTACAAAACAAAGTCATCCTGAGGCTACTTCCGAAGGAACCTATAGTCGCGGAGGCTATGATTTTTGTTGTGAGTGAGAAATGTCTATATGAGGTTAGCTAGCGAAGGAATTAGAAAAAGCAGCCCCGGTAAGATTCTTCGGAGGTATCCTCAGAATGACAAAGACAGAAGAGTTTTATTATCCTCCGTCCTCTAATCGGTTTTTACCGCACCAGCGAGTCGCTGGCGCTAGGTTGGGGAAAACATATACCCATTGGCAGAGGTATAGAGCATGGTTTTACCTTTGCGTTCAAAACGGGAGCATTTGGATAACAGTTCATCGTAAAGCTTAAGTCGTTCTTCCCAATTAGTCATTTCTTTCAACGAACTCTTTAAATTGTTGCATCCATTTGTCACCATGTTTACGATACATACCGGGAAACAGAATAGCCATCAGTTTTGGCATCACCCAGTCAATGCGGGTGTATTCAAATTCGTAATCATATCTGGTGCTGTTCTCATCCAATGCTGTAAAGTTACATTTCATAGTATTATCCATGTGTTTGTGATGATAGAAAGCTTCAAATGAGTGAGGAAGATTATTGGAAGTGATGGTTTCAGTAAGTTCCATCTGTCTCTTTCCATCATCGTAAAACATTTTGGACACGGCTCCATTTTTACCCGATTCTCCGCTGATGAGTTCTTTTCTTTGAAAACCATCCTGATATTCTTTCAGGTTAGCAGGATCAGCAAAAAGTCTGGCTACTAATTCTATAGGTTTGTTGATTACTATAGATCCTGAATGTTTCATACAGACTCCTTTTTGATCTGATTGAAGTATACTATTTCAAGATAGAATCATTTACTGAATTTCATAATCAACTTTTTTTAGAACAAGAGATTTTCCAGGTTGGATAAGAAAACGTTTCACCAAGATTTACCCATTCACCGATCCATTTAAAGCTTTCATCGGTAATTTCATAGAAAGTCAGGCGGTAATAACCATCGGTTCCATTTGGGGCGGCTTGCCGTCTGTAAAGAACGATCTTGCTTTCATCTGTCTTAGTGCCTTCCCATGCACTTAACGTCGGTGAGGCTGGCACTGAGGAGTAGTAGTGTACATACCATTTACTGCTGTCAGCATTAAACTGGCGAATACTGCCTGAATGTAGACCATCCGCTTTAAGCGTTTCATCCTGAACAGCCATCCCATTCATTATGTATTTCCATTTCCAAAGCATTTGAACTTCATCATTCCAGGAGCCGTCGGGCGCTCTGCTTTCAGAAACACATTCACTAACTCCAATTAAAGGAGCATAGTCTCCGGTTTGTGGAAATGCAGCAGGATTTAATTGTCCGTATGGGTGCTCTTTACTTGGCTCATATTCATATTGAGCAAATATTGGTACTGCAATGATGAAGAATAAGGCAGTGGTTAGAATTTTTTTCATGGCTTTTTATTTTAAATAAACCATCAAATTCTATCCAAATCTACTAAATGCAGTAAATCAACCTGCGTTTGCAGTTAATTAAATGGAACTTGCTTTCAATGCTTTGCGAAGTACCTGAGCTCCTGATTTTGAAAGAGGCAGTTCAGAGGAATCTTGCAATTTTATAAGTGAAGATTCGAAATCAACATGATCCAGATAACCAAGGTTTAGCAAAGCTCCTCTGTGAACTCGAATAAAGCGATACGAAGCTAGCTGTTCTTCCAGAGATTTCATGCTTTTTCTCATGGAATAAGCTTTACGCTCTGTATGTATTTTTACACAGTAATCATCTGCCTCAATCCAGGTCACATCATTCAGAGGGATCAGTTTTAGTCTGTTTCCTATTTTTATACTTATTTGAGGATCAGGAGAGATTTCACTAATAATTCCGGTATTTGATTTTAGATCTTTGATCTCTACCCATTGAGCGTCTATAACTAAATCTTTGGAAATGTTGTATAAAGTTAAAACAAGCACACAATACGCGAACAAAAAGGTTATTCCTTTCTGAAAAACAAAGAACTCAGCCGTTGATAATAGTTCAGAAATGGCTAAACTTTCATCATAAGATAGTATAGCGATCAGGCTTATTAGTAAGATCGAAACGATCCACCCAATAACCCCAACTGTTAATATGATTATCCAAGGTGTTGAAGAAATTTGCTGACTCGACTTCGAAAACTGTTTCCAGGAGACAATAAGCAAAGGAATACCACAAACGCCCCAGACTATCCATCGAATAAAATGATTAATAAAAAGGGTAGAGAAAGCAATATTTGATCCATCTTCTACAATATCATAAGTGGACAGGTAATACTGCTGTTGAAGGGCGTCGAACAGAATGATACCTAAAATGAATATTGAAAAATAAAGTGTAGTCTTTCTAAAATTCATAACTGATAATCGTACCTTTTAGCGATTTTCAAAAATATAAGTGTGTAAATGTTCGCAAATCAAAGAGTGCTTATTATCGGGACAGTATGGCCGGAGCCTGAATCTTCTGCAGCCGGCTCTCGGATGATGCAATTGATAGAGTTCTTTCAGGAGAATGAGTTTGAAATTACATTCGCCTGTTCTGCATCGAATCTGGAATTTTCTGAAGATCTTAAAACACTTGGGATCAAAACCGAAAGCATCAAAATAAATGATTCCGGTTTTGACCACTTAATAAAGGATCTAAAGCCTGATATTGTACTTTTTGATCGGTTTATGACTGAAGAACAGTTTGGATGGAGGGTAACAGAACATCGTCCCGTTGCACTGAAGGTGCTTGATACCGAAGATTTGCATTGTTTGAGGTACGCCCGTCACAAAGCTTTGAAAAACGGCACTGAATTCAAACTTGAGGACTTATATTCGGATGAAGCTCGCAGAGAAATTGCATCTATTTATCGTTGTGATATCTCGTTGATCATTTCAAAATTTGAACACGAACTACTCACAGATTTTTTCAGTATTGACGAAGGAATTTTGCATTACGTTCCTTTTATATTTGAAGAAATAGACTCGGATCATCTTTCTGATATTCCAAAATTTGAAGAGAGAAAACACTTTATATCTATTGGTAATTTTTTGCATGAACCTAATTGGGACGCCGTGCGATTTCTGAAAGAAGATATCTGGAAACTCATCAGAAAGGAATTACCCGAAGCAGAACTGCATATCTACGGAGCTTATACTTCTTCGAAAGTAGAGCAACTTCATAATGAGAGCGAAGGATTCCTAATAAAGGGGAGAGCAATTAGTGCAGAAGAAGTATTCAAAAAATCCCGGGTTTTATTAGCACCGTTACGCTTTGGAGCCGGTTTGAAAGGAAAGTTTGCCGATGCTATGAAATTTGGAACTCCATCAGTTACTACAGAAATCGGAGCTGAAGGAATGAAAACAAACCAAGGATGGTGTGGAGAGCTGGGTGAAACTCCGAATGAAATCGCCCAAAAAGCCGTGCAGCTATATTCGGATAAGTCAGTATGGATTGAAGCGCAAAAAACAGGGCTTCAGATATTCAATCAGCTGTTTAATAAAGCTGAGCACGGACAAAACCTTAAAGCAAAGATCGAATTAGTTAACAAAAACCTTCAGAATCATCGAAAGAGAAATTTTATCGGATCGATGTTGCTTCAGAATACCCTTCAAAGTTATAAGTACATGAGCAAGTGGATAGAAGAAAAGAATAAAAACTTATAAATTGATTTATTACTTTCCTGAAACAGCTTTTGATTAAGAGACATGAGCAGACAAAGAAATAAAAACAGACTTACCAACGATCTTGATTCAGGGGAAGAAGAAAAAGATTTTTCTGATTTTTATAGTGATGAAGTTCCCAAAGAAAAGAGAAAACCTTCAGATCCGGAAGATATTCTTTCCAGAAGAAACACATGGGTTATCGGAATCTTTATTGTAGTTGCGGTTTTATGGCGTTTTGATTGGAGTCCAATGAAAGCGGCTTACGGTATTGGAACTTCTATAACCAATTTATTTGATAGCGAGCAGACTCAGTCTGTTGGTCAAACTTCCAATTCAGATGCTATGAATTTAACCCAGCTTGATTATCTGGATCGTGTACGGCAATTGGATTTTGGAAGCGCACCATCAACTTCTCAAATTACAACCTTGTATAATAGTGGGGTATCTGTCGAATATCTTGAAGCTCTGGATGATGTTGATTATTTGGATGAACTCAATTATTCAGGTGTGATTGCTCTTAACAGCAATGGAATAACAAGTGATTATATCAGCGGTCTTGAAGATCTGGATTATCTGGACGAAGTAAATTATTCCGGTGTTATCGGTTTATACACCAGCGGTGTACCCATCAGTTATATTGAGCATTTAGAAAATATAGATTATCTGGATGAGGTAAATTACTCCGGAATAATTGGTTTGTATACTTCCGGAGTACCTGAAAGCTATTTGTCTACTTTAGATGATGTAGACTATCTGGATGAAGTAAATTATTCAGGTATCATAGGTTTATACACCTCAGGTGTATCTGAAGGATTTCTTCAAGGTCTTTACCAAAGAGATCTTTTGGATGATATGAACTATTCTGAAATCATCCGTCTACACCAAAGTGGGGGATGATAGACTTTTATTTATCTGGACTTTTCAATCCTTTCCAGAGAAGCTCTGATATCTTTCAAAACTTCAAGTACATCTTCAGAATTATCAGAACTTGGTGCAGATGAAGAAGATGTATTTTCAGTAACAACATCTCGCTGGTCAAGCACTTTATCTCTGAATTGTGATGCGTTAACTATTCCGATCAAAGACAGGTCTGCTGATGCGGAAGCTGAACTGCCGGCAGTTTCAATTTGAAGAATGCTCAAACCGAAAGCTTTCAAAAGGGGACCTTCTTTAAATGTAAGATCCTGAATCTTGTCCAATGGAATGGTTTTCTCAGTCCTGAAAATATAACCCTTATTAAATTTGAGTGAGCGGGTTGTAAGTTCGCAATGAAGTCTTTCAAAGTATTTATTCACAAAGTAGGAGGCGAAAATCAACCAAAGAGGGATAAAGGGAATTGTAAATATCATAACAACACACATCAACACACCATACCATAAGAGATACGATTTAATTTTTGGGTTGAAGCTGGCTTCTAATAAAGTTTTTGCCGGTTCTGTCATGTATTTAAAATTAGATTATATGAAAAAGGCGAGCCTAAAAATAAGCTCGCCCTGAGTATAATTAAAAATGTGATTCAGAACTATTGTTCTTTACTGGCTAATTCATTTTTTGGGATAAAGTCCATTGCAGCAGAATTCATGCAGTATCTCAACCCTGTAGGTTCGGGGCCGTCATCAAAAACGTGACCTAAATGTCCACCACAGTTTGAGCAAACGATCTCAGTTCTAGTCATAAAGTAGCTTTTATCCACTTCTTCAGCTACCAAAGAATCTGCCAATGGTTTCCAAAAACTTGGCCATCCGGAACGACTATTATACTTGTGCTCAGAACTATATAGCTTTTGTCCGCATCCGGCACATACATAAAGGCCTTCTTCTTTGTTGTCGTTGTATTCGTTAAACCAGGGTGCTTCCGTACCTTTACCGCGAAGGATTTTAAATTCTTTGGCAGTTAAAATCTCTTTCCACTCGGCTTCGGATTTTTGATAGGGATATTTTTTATCCGGATCGGGTTGTGTTTGAGTAGTCATAGTATTGTCAGTATGATTGCGCTCTTTGATAGGTTTGTCAGAGTGTGTTGCCACTAAAAAAAGACCTATAAGAGCTATTGAAACAAATATTGCTAACGTTTTCATAATTACTGTCTGTTTTAAGTTCATTCTAACATAACAATAATACGAAATGAATTGTTTCACAGATTTATAACATCTGATCAATCCCAGCCATACTCAAAATCATAATCATCCAGAAGAGGGAGATTCTTTTGTTTGAAGAACCTGACTCCAACAGTAAATCCAACCCACATGCGGTACTTTCTGCCATTCCATTCCGGACTCCACAAACTATACCATGTGTAATCGTTTGCTGAATTTACTCTGGTAACCTGAATGTTATAAGTTGGACCTCCGTAAAGTGATAAACCGGAATTAAATCGATTACCAATTAAATATTTATACGAAAAGATCAGATTCGTTTTTTTGCTCCAATCTTCTTCAAAATGATGCATTACCGTAAATTCCTGATTCACAAAAAGGTCTTCACTCTCTATTTTTCTGAAAGAGTCATTGATGTTCTTTTCCAGACCGACACCTAAACCAAACCGATATACATTTCTATCAAAAGAAGTGTTATATCCAAGAATTGCCATGTTATACACCCTGTGAGTACCAGTGGTTATTCCGATATCTGTAAATCCGGCATCAGAGTAGCGTACGTCAAAGTTTTTACGACCATTACCATATAAACTTAGAAGTCCAACAGAAGCTCCTTCAAATTCACTTGCAATATTTATAATACCAACCTGAAGACCGGTAGCAGTGGTTGCATAGTTAAGAAACCCTCCGAATTGAGCACCTTCCATTTCCTGAGTTATGTTTGCTCCTGCAGAGATCATTAATCCTTCCTGATATCTGGAGTAGTTTAATCCTCCCGTAATCATCAACCCACTTGAGTATTCTGATGAAACATTAAATAAAGTAGAGATCATTAAGCCTTCCATATTATCAGATGCTATATTACCACCACCCGTTATAAACAAACCGCTGGCATCTCCTTTGGCTGCATTAAATACTCCTGAAATCATCAATCCTTCCATGTTATCTAAACCGACGTTTGCTCCACCTGTTATTTGAAGACCACTCATTGTTTGTTGAGAAATATTCAGCAGACCTGAAATTTGAGCTCCTTCTACATCGCCACGTGCAATATTTGCCCCAAATGAACCCTGTAAACCAGAAAGATCACCACTTGCATAATTAAGAGCTCCTGCGGCTTGTAAACCTTCGATATTGCTTTTACTAATATTTCCAAAACCTGCGATTTGGATACCGGAAAGGTCGCTGCCTGCATAATTGATCAGCCCTGCAATACCAACGCCTTCGGCATAGCCACTTGTCGCATTTACTAAACCAGCAATCTGGAATCCGGAAGCGTACTCTTTGTTATAATTGTAGAGGGTACCGATCTCTAATCCATTTAAACCCCCGTGATAACCACCTAAAAGATTTATAGAATACTTTGCAGTATAACGAGGAGCAGCGATCCCATTTGTACCAATAGGATTAATTAGGGTAAGTCTCCATTTTCGATATTCGAGATCCCCATACCGGTTTTCATATCTCTGAGCTAATAATGAGCTTGCAGAAAAACTAAACAGTAGTATGGCTATAATTGAAAGAGCAAAGTTGTTTTTCATAATCAGGTTCGATTTTAAGTTCGAACCCGATTACGATATACATTCAAAAATGTTACTTGATGAAAGAAAAAAGATATAGTTGAGGTAAACTAAACTGGAAAATTTTCATCTAACACTTCATTCCACATAGAAACTTCATCTACACTTGAAAGTAATGTCTCAGTATCACCTTCAATTGATATTTCTTCAATTCTATCGCCTTGTGAAATATCATTAACAACAGCTTGATCGGATTCAGACACTACTTTTCCGAATACGGAGTGTTTGCCATCGAGCCATGCTGTTTCAATATGTGTAATAAAAAACTGGCTTCCGTTTGTTCCGGGACCTGCATTAGCCATCGACAGAACTCCCGGAGTATCGTGTTTTAGTTCGGGATCAAATTCATCTTCAAATGAATAGCCCGGTCCACCTCTGCCATCTCCATTAGGGCAACCACCCTGAACCATAAAATTATCTATAACCCTGTGAAAGGATAAGTTATTGTAATACCCACGTTGTGCCAGGTTTACGAAGTTAGCTACCGTTTTAGGAGTTTTTTCAGGAAAGAGATTGAGATTAATATCTCCTTTGTTGGTTTTTATAGTTGCTACCATAGTCTTTATTTAATTATGAGGCTTAGAAATAGAAAGTTTGAATCAACTCCCGGATTTTCACTTCCGGTTTGAGCGTTTGAAATATGATGGAATTTATATCCTGTTGCAAGGCTTACAGATTTAGAAAAATGAGTCTGTATAGTAAATGAAGGATCAAAGGTATAATTTAGTTTTCTTCCTTTATCAGTAGGAAAGGTTGCATCCATTAAAATAAATGATCCGGAAATACCAATTTGATACGAGAATAAAGAACTGATCTTTTTTTGGAACAGAAAACCTACGGGCGAAAACCCGAATCCGGTTCCTTTAACAAATTCATTATTCTGATCTCTTTTAGGGTAATCAAAATGGATAATGGGAATTATGTCTGCTGTGTAATATAGCAGGGCGTTATCAGGATAAGCCCGAATAGCTTTGCGAAACCCTATTCCTACAATTGATGAAGTGGCATTTCTTGTTTTACCAAGCAGATAAACAGAGGAGAAAGAATAGCCTGACCACAGCCGAAATTGTGCAGGTTGATTTTTTAGCTTTTCCTGAGCAACTGATAAGCCATTGATAGAAAACACAATAAAAATTAATATCAGTAAGGACTTAATTGTTCGACTCAAGACTTCTTTTGTTTTGTGAGAAGAAAAATTGAAAGCATCCAGATTAAAGCCCATGCACCTGCTAAATACCACTTTTGGATATACAGTAAAGCTCCTAATGAGATAGCATAAATTAAATGATACACCCAGTTTGGTGTACTCGTTTTTGAAGCTCTTTTTTGAAGTGACGACATAAAAACAGCAAGTACTTTACTTACCAGCAACAGTCCGGTATAAATCCATATTATTATGAAAGATGCATCATAAGGCAGAAATATTGTAGAAACTATCACTCCCAGAAATACAAAATCTAAGATCGAATCTTTAAGCCAACTCATACAGTTTTTTTTGATAAGGTAGCTGTTAATTGAAAAAAGTGACAGTAGTACTTTCTATTTTTTTGAAAGAGATGTTATCCAGAGTATGTCATGACGATTGGCAGACTTACTTATCTGAGAAGGAGAAGAAGCTGAATTCCAATTCAATCCTTCTTTAGTTGTAACATCAACGATGTAACCGGAGACTTCGATAATGTGTCCTTCTCTCAAGCTAAAAAGACTGCTCTTGATTTCATCTGTTGAAGGCACAATATGCCAAAGTAAGGTGCTATTGTTTATTATATCTGGTTTAAGCGGAAGGCGTATTTTATTATAAGTGAACGATCGATTCTTCAAATTAAAATTAATGTAATCCAGATTTTTTTGATCAGAAACTTGTCCCCACCCAATTAAAATATCGTAGGTTGAGAATTCAGACATGTTATCAAAAAAATATCTCGATTTTTCGAGCACCCGAACTGTGGCATCAATTTTTTTATATGGAGAAAAGGTATTTCCGTCAAACGTAATATTTTTGTCGTCAATTATTTTGGTAGCTTTTGGTGCTTCATCAGCTGTTATGCCGGGGCCTCTTTTAATTGGAATCTCTGACCAAGCCATTATTGATAATCCAATTACTACACAGAGTAATAAATACTTAACCATCTTGTCTCCTTGATTTGTCCTTTTTCCTAAAAGAGGATTAAGAGGTACTGTGCGTTACAAAAAAGAGGGGTTAAGAAACAATTTTTTTGTAGTTCAGATAGAATTTTTCGAGGTCTTCTACATAAAAATTTTGGAGAGCAGGGTTGCCATCTGTTCCTAGAATGTCTGAAAAAACAAATGATTGGCGATTTTTGTAGCTAAATAAAAGTTCTCCGTTTTCGAAAGAGACACTTTCAATATCACTAAATGAATACTCCAATTTCTCTGAGCTTAAAAGTACAGCATCACCTAAAAGAAAATGACCTTGGGAGTCAATAAACTGACTGGCTTCTATGCTATGTCGTTGAGCAATCTCCTGATTCATAAAATCTTTAACAGAACCAGTCATAACCATATAAACTGAAGTTTTAGTGAGGCAAAGTTTAACTTCGTTGTACTTATCTTCTATCTCGAATAAAGCAGGTTTTTCATTTACAGGATCTGTTCCATCAGCAATTAGAGTACTACTGAAAGTAAGAATGCAAGCGAATATAAATGAGTGCTTTAAAAATTGCATTTTAAGACGTTAATCTATGTACATTGTTGTATTCAATTTTATATATGACGTACTAAACATTGAATAGTTTCAACTTATTTTACGTTTTTTAAAATAAAACAAATTCTGAAGAAAAAAATTAGAATTCATGGCTCAAAATGAAGTGAATCCATTAGATTTCTCAATTCTTGTTGTAGATGATTCAAAGCCCAATGTAATATTGTTATCTCATGTCTTGGAGAAAGAAGGTTTTCATGTAGAGAAGAGTTACGATGGTGAAGAAGCTTTAAAAAGAATTAAAGAAGTTAACCCGGATATCATACTCCTGGATATTATGATGCCTAAAATGTCAGGATTAGAGGTTGGCAAAGCTTTAAGGATGTCTGAGTTTGAAGATATTCCGATTATTTTTTTAAGTAGTTCGAATGAATCAGTTGATAAGGTAAAAGCTTTTGAAGCGGGGGGAGTGGATTTTATAAATAAACCTTTTGATAGAGATGAACTCATCATTAGAGTTCGAAGCCACTTAATGCTTAAGGTTTTGAAAGAAGAAAATGAAGAGCGGCTCCGAATCTTAAAAGAAAGAGAAATTGAACTAAGTGAGGCCAACCAAAAGAAACATAGGTTGATGAGAATGCTTAGCCACGATTTTAAAAACCCCATTTCAGGCATAATGGGGCTGGTAACAATTCTCTTGGAAGATAATGAGCTTGATGAAGACGAGAAAAATGAGATGCTCGAGCTAATAAAGCAGAGTAGCGAGAAATTATTAGAGCTTGTAAAAGACCTTCTGGATAAAGAAGTAATCGGAGGTGAGTTTGGAGCTTTGGAGCTAAATGATGAAGATATTATTGATCTTGCAAATCAGGTAATAAAGGCTAATAAACCTAAAGCTGCTCTAAAAAAAATAAATCTCAGCTTGAGCACTTTTCAGGATGAACTAATTGTGAAGTTAGATAAAGAAAAGATGCGGTATGTACTAAATACGTTGGTGTCTAATGCAGTTAAGTTTACGCTTATAGACGGAGAAGTAAAGGTTGAATTTCTTAATTCCGACGATAAGTCATTTTTAATTAAAATCAGTGATACTGGTATAGGAATTCCTAATACAATGCTACCAAATTTTTTAATATCATCTAATAAAGAACAAGTGTCTAATCCCGGGGGTATTTTGGGAGGTGGACTTGGACTTGAAGATGTGCAATCTTATGTCGATGCTCATGAAGGGAAGATCTGGGTAGAGTCAGAGGAAAATAGCGGAACAACCTTTTTTATAGAACTACCACTGGGAAATTTACAATAAATATGTCGCATACAATTTTAGTAATAGATGATGATGAACCAATTCACATCATGGCAAAGAGTTTACTTGGAAAAGAATTTCAACTGGTGAATGCAAGAGACTCTCAGGAGGCTATAAATATACTATCTGAAACACCTGTTAATTTAATTCTATCGGATATTCATATGCCGGGGCTGTCCGGTTTGGAATTATTGGAGTCGATCAGAGATGATAAAGAAAAGAGTAAGATCCCTGTACTTATCATGACAAACCTTCCTACTGTTGAGAAGGAGCAAAAAGCCTTAGACCTTGGAGCTGTTGATTTTATCAAAAAAGAGCGTTTCAACACAGATCGTGAAGGGGTTATTGAGTTGGTAAGAATGAAAATTCTAACTGATGTTAATGTAAAAGGATTGGATGAGGATCTGGAGAAAAGTAAGAATAAGCTTGTAATGAAATTGATGGAGTCAGCAATTAAAGGATCATTTACTGATACTGCTGAAACTTTTTGTACTTACTTAGCAGATATTCTTAATAGTGACCTTTTAACCTTCTTTGTATTAGAAGAAGGAAATCCTAAGCCACTTATTGTTCATGGAGATATTAAACCATCAGATGCTGATTTCTCTACCTTTCAAAACTCTAACTCTTTTGATCACCTAAACACTAAAAAAGAATCCTATCTGAGCAATCATATTTATAATGAGGAATTCGGGTGTTTTCTGGATTTCTCTACCAAAAATGAAATGCCGGCAGAAATAGGGGTTCCATTGTTTTCAGCAAATGAGAAGGCAATGTTGATGAATAACCTGAGTGCGCCCACAGAATCAGAGCTTTTTGGAATGTTAATAGTTAAGCGATCAAAGCTATTTTCAAGTAAAGAATTTGAATTAATTTCCAGATTAGTAACTCAAACCGGAGCAATACTTTGGAGGCTTTACCAAAAAAATAAATGAGTCTAAATAATACTTCCATTTTACTGATCATTGAAGGAACCTATCCCTGGTACAGAGGGGGAGTTAGTGAATGGGTCTATCAATATTTGAAAGAACTGGATAGTTATGATTTTCATATTCTTCAAGTAGCTACAGATGAATTTAAACAGCTTGATCCATATAACGCTCTTTATCCTATTACAGAAAATGTTAAGTCATTTACCCGCGTACCTCCGCCAACTTTGAAATCTGATTGGGAAACGGCTAAAGAGACCTGGTTTCAATCTATTGTTGAATCGGTTCCTGTTTATAAATACGATACCATCCATGTAACCAATACGGGTTTTGCAGGTTGGTTGGGTATCCGAATATCTGATCTTTTTAATGCTCCACTTGTGTTAACTGAACACGCTTTATATTGGAAAGAGGTAGAGAAAGGAGCAGTGGCTTTGGAATGTGGCTACCAAATACCTGATAATTTTGAAGCAAAATCAGAAATCGTAGATATTTTTAAGCAAATTGCATCTGAAGTTTATTCGTCGTCAGAAGAAGTTGTTTCTGTTTCGAGGGTAAACATACCTTATCAGAAGCAATTTGGAGCAGACTCACCGAAGTACATTCCCAATGGGGTTCCAACTGATTTGTTAACACCGGATAAAAAAAGGACGAATATACCGGTTATAGGATGGATTGGAAGATGTGCAGAAATGAAAAATCCCAAACTGTTCTTTGAGATTGTAGAAGTTTTCCAAAGCAGGTCTCTGGATGTGAGTTTTGTTATGATGCTTAGTGATGCAAATGAAAAAGAACTTGAGCAGGAAGTAAGAGCATTGGCAAAAAAGCATCCGGAAGTAACCATGATATGGAATGAACCTGCTCATCAGTACTTGCATCAGTTTGATATGTTGTGCATTACCAGTCATAACGAATCTCAGCCTTTAGTCATGTTTGAAGCACTTTCAAACAAAGCTTTACCTATTGGTTGGGAGGTAGGAGATCTTACATCAGAATTTGGTTTCGTGGTTCCATCAGGTACTAGCACGAACACTCTGGTTGATCAGGTAAGTGCTCTTTGGGAAGATTCATCGAAATTCAATGAGTTGACAGAAAGTAAATATGATCTGGTAGCTTATAATCATACATGGACTTCTATATTTAAGAAGTACGACGAGCTTTTCCGGGAACTTTTAGTTGAAGATGCTTAGTGATGGAAGAAGTAAAACCGGTTGTATTATTTGAAACAGAGGGCTCTTATCCATTTAGTGGAGGAGGAGTAAGCACCTGGGCTCATATTTTATGCACAGAGTTGCAGGAAGAAGTGGATTTTCATTTGATGGCAATTACCGGTAATCCATTCGTGGAACCCCGTTATAAGCTTCCGAAGAATATAACAGATATTATCCATATTCCGCTTTGGGGAGTTGAAGAACCTGTCCATTATTTTGATAAAACAATTCCATTCTCGGGTCAAATTGAAAAAAAAGCCAGAACTACAAAAGAGGTAGTTAAACAACATTTTCTGCCATTATTCAGAGATTTTATTTCATGCCTGAATGATCCATTTCAGGATGTAGACAAGATCAGTGATGTCATATATGGATTCTGGAAATTTTTTCAATATTACGATTATAAAATAACCATGAAAGAGCCCATGCTTTGGGTAGTTTTCAAAGATTCACTTTACGAAAAGTATGTTGAGAATTATGATCCTGAGTTAGGAGATACACCAAAAGTTATCGACATGACTTTTGGGATGAGATGGTTGTACCATTTTTTAATGCCTGTGGCTTCTCCGATCCCCAAAGAAGTAAATATCTCTCATTCTACCTTAGCCGGCTTTCCGGCTTTAGCTTCTATTGCAGCTAAGTATGAATATGGGATCCCAAGTATGGTAACGGATCATGGGGTGTATATGCGCGAACGTCTTATCAATGTTGGCCGGTCTGATATGACTTTCTTTTCCAAAAAAATGCTTGTAGATCTTTCTACAATGATAACAAGAGCTGTTTATCATACTGCTGATCAGATTTCTCCTGTTACTACTGCAAATCAGAAATGGGAAGAACGCTTTGAAGCTAAACCCGAGAATATTTTACCGATTTATAATGGTGTGGATACAGATCTTTTTAAACCCACACCAAAACCTACTAAGACTGAAGGGACGCCAACAGTAATAGCAGTGGCTCAGGTTTTTCCGTTAAAAGATATCGAGACAATGATCCGAACGTGTGCTGTAGTTCGGAAAACTATTCCAAACGTACAGTTTACAGTATACGGTAGTTTGGATGTGGATGCAGAGTATGTTGAAACATGCAGGGAACTTATCAAAGAACTTGATCTGGAGGGAAATTTCACGTTTGGAGGGTTTCATAATAATCCAAGTATGATCTTTAATGAGGGAGATATCTCAATATTAACTTCAATATCTGAAGGATTTCCGTATACCGTAATTGAATCTATGAGCTGTGGACGTCCTGTAGTTGCAACTGATGTAGGAGGAATAAAAGACGCTTTAGAAGGCTGCGGAATTCTTTGCAAGCCACGTTCTCCGGAAGAGATTGCTGAGGGAGTAGTTCAGTTATTGGAAGATACAGATTTGAGAATTGAACTTGGAAATAAGTCTCGTGAGAAAGTACTTCTTAATTTTACTACAGACAGATCAGTTAAAAATTATCTTGAATCCTACAAACTACTGGCAGCTAAGCCAAGAGATCCTTTAAAAAATAAAGTAAAGACAGAATCAGTATTAAACCTTCTTGAATATCTAAAAGTTAAGAGGTTGGCTCATGCAAACTGAAGAAAGAGATATTATTCTTGAAAAAGAGGATCTGTCAGTTATTGAAGAATTGACTCAGCAGGTTTATGACCTGATCGGAAATCCTTTAAGCGTATGGGCAGTAGCTGCTACAATTGAGTCGCTTGGAATAAGAGATGTGGATGCAAATACCGATTTTGGATATAAGAGTGTTTTTGATTTAGCAGAGGAAGTATTTAAAAGGCTTAAAAAGCATATAAAGGGCAAGTATGAGGAAGAAAGTGAATCAGAGTTTAAGCTTGGTGATGTAGGAGAAAGTTTTAAACTTTTCTTCAAACATTTTGGTATGGGAGTGCTTTTTACCATGCCAATGATTTCTCAGATTGCAGCAATTATTATTTTTGAATATGCACTATGGGCTTGGTTTCGTTTTAATGTAGCTCAGGCTACCATGATAGCGATGGGGACGATAGGGGCCTTCATCATTACCGGTGGGTTTATTCAGGTGCTAGGAAGGCTTGTTTCAAAATATATGGGGGAAACTAATTACTATTTAAGCTGGAAAGCTATTAAAGCAGTTATGTATTTTGCCATTCCTCTTGTTCTTGGAATTGCCGCACTCGTTTTTGTAGTAAATGTAATTCTTCCATTCTATCCTCAAAGAATGGTAACAATAGGGCTCACCTATTTTATACTGATCTCAAGTATGATGCTTTCAGCTGCCGTTTTGTACGCTTCCCAACAAAAGCTGATTATTTTAGGAAGTATTTTAGCAGGAACACTTTCCGTTGCTTTTGGAATGGAAGTACTTGATTGGGGGATTTATCTCTCGCAATGGTTAGGAATAGGAATAACCACGGGATCACAGATAATTTATATTATAATTTATTACCAATTTAAGATCAGATCTAGCCGTCAGCGCTTGTTTAAACAATCTCTGCCAAATCTTGAGGTGAGCTACTATAACACTTACCGATATTTCTTATATGGCTTTGGGTATTTTACCTTTCTATTTGTAGACAGAATTTTGGCATGGTCTGCCGGACCACCGCCACCGCCCTATATCATCTGGTTTAATACTCCTTATGAATTGGGAATGGACTGGGCGTTATTGAGCTTTATATTTACAATAGCGTTACTGGAGTTTATAATTCATTTATTTTCGCACAGGATTATACCTGCTCAAAAGAAAACGCAGATAGATAAGCTTAAAAAATTCAATTTATACTTTAGCAATTTTTATTCACTACAGTTGGTACTACTCTTTTTTGTTGGAATAATATCCATTGTACTGACTTATTACGGAGTGGAAGCTTTAAGAGTTTTTGAAGATGATTATCCGGAAATAAGAGATTTCTTTGCAAATCCATTAACCTTTAAGGTGTTTTGGATGGGTAGTATTGGCTACTTGTTTTTGGTTTTCGGACTATTGAATTCACTATTCTTTTTTACAATGAATAGGCCGGAATTTGTACTTTATTCTATGCTCGCTGCATTAGCAGTTAATGCACTAACAGGTTATATATGTAGCAGAGTAATAGGATTTGAATATGCTGTAGTAGGTTTGATTGCAGGCTCTATTACATTTGCAGCAGTTACCGGATTAATCGGTAAAAGATTTTTTAAACATTTGGACTATTTTTATTACTCTGCATACTAAAGACATCCTATGAGTAAAGACGTAAAAGACTACATAAACATAATAGGAAGCAGGCTTGGAAAAGCCTTTGCGATAGATTCGTTTGGAACTGAAGAAGAGCTTGAGTTTTGGGCTCTTTCGGCAGAGCATATGTCTCGTAAGCAAAACCCAACATTTCAGAATATAATTACCTGGATTGATTTGTTGTATCAGGCTCCTGTACATTTTGTGTATAAACTGGAAAAAGAGCACTTAATACTCATAAAAAGACAATTAATATCAGAAAATCTGCTTCCAGATAAATCCGGAGGGGGGAAGCCCGGTAAAGTAGATGCGCAAAGAACTCAGTTTATTCAGGATTTCGAAAATCAAATGCAGAATCTTGAGAAAAAGAGGCAATGGGACGAAGACTTTAAAGAGCACGGGGTTTCTGCTCACACAATCGGAAATTGTGAACATATTCCGCTCTACAAAAAGACTGGAGAATTTTGGGGCATATATGTAATAGGGCCTAATATTAAAAGCCCTGAAAACATGGTTCCAAAGTTTTCAATTGTAAGTAGGTTGCTTTCTTCGTGGCTGATTAAATTAGATGAACAGGAAAAAGAATCCCAGAAAGAATATCAGGATAAAGTTCATGGTTTAGTCGGGGAACTGGGTATTGGTGCGTTAAATACAACGGGAATTTCTGAACTTTTACTTTTATACATAATCAATTCTTTACAGGCTAAATCCGGCGCAGTTGTCGAATATAAGAATGGCGCTCCTGTACTTATTGCTTCAAATAGCCTTGATGAGCAATACTTGAAAGCACTTTTAGGGCTCTCGGGTGAAAAAATGTATGATCTGGTTGAAAACGACTTCAGCTTATCAGAAGCAGGTAAAGAAATTGTAAATAAGCTGGAAGTTGAACCACTGTTTTTACCATATATATCAGAAGAGGTAAAAGGTTTTATCTGGATAAACAGAACTGAAAGAAACGAAGCTAAAGATTCAAGCCCTGTACTTAATGATATTTCTGAGATCGTAGCAAAACTTTTCGAATTCAGAGATGTTAATAAAAGTTTCTCAGATGATCTGCTTGATGCGTTCTATAAAATGCTTCGGGCAATCGAGGCAAAAAGAGAGAAAACAAAATATCATTCACCTAGAATGATAGCTTTTGTTGAAATGTTCGGAATGCTTTTTGGATTGGATAATAATGAAATGGAGATCATTAAGACTACTGCAAAACTTCATGATATCGGATATGTAGGTGCAGCAGGAATAAGTTCTTTGGCGAGTATAGGTTCTGAACTGGCTCATCCTATTGCCGGAGCAACCATGATCAGTAATTTGCCTGTTCATAATGATATTATTGAAGGTATTAGAACTCATCATGAATGGGTAAATGGAAAAGGTACTCCCAATGAGATCAGAGGGGAAGATATTCCGTGGACAGGTAAAATTATTTCCGTGTATGAATTTGTGGTAGACTTTTTTGAATCAAATCCGGAAGTAGCTCCCGAAAAAGAAGAAGAAATGTTGGAAAAGCTGAAATCCAGCTTAATAGAGCGCGCGGATGTTCAATTTGATATGGTTTTAATTCCTACAGTTATACAACAACTCACTATGCTCGGTTGGTCAGGTTGTGCGCAATTAGGAGTTGAATAAATTTCATTAATGTATAAGAAGTTATACCTGATTATTATCTATTTGCTCACTGTAAATTGCATATCATCCATTAATAAGCTGTCAGAAGATTCCGTCTATGACTCCTTTGGAGTTGTGTATTCTGATATCAATCCTTCTATAGTTTCCGGTTACAAGCTATTGATTGTAGAGCCGTATTTTTACAGCAAGCAGGATATCATCGAGTTCCATTCAAGAGGAATAAAAGTTGTAGCATATCTTTCTTTGGGAGAAGTAAATGAATCACGCAGATATTTCAATGAGTTCAAAGAGATTGGATTAATTGGAAAGAATGAAAATCATGGTTCATACTACATAAATCTTTCCGAGAATAGAATAAAAGAAAAATTTATCGATGAAATTGTTCCGGAGTTACTTTCCTACGGATATGATGGTCTTTTTCTGGACACCATAGACGCTGTTGCTCCATATACACTCAGAAGAAGTATGGAACAGGACATGGTTGATTTGATATCAGGAATAAGATCCCGAAATCCTGATATGTTGTTAATCCAAAATGCAGGTTTATTTCTGTTGGATAAAACAGCGACTTATATTGATGCTGTGACGATTGAAGCTGTAGCTTCGGGTTATGATTTCGATAAAAGTGAATATCAAATCAAACCGGAAACAGAGTATGAAGAAAGACTTGAATTCATAGATTCTTTACATAAGAACTACAAAGTTCCGTTTCTGATTATAGATTTCGCTGAAAATTATGAAACCTCCTTACAGGTTAAATCCAGATTAGAAGATTCAGGATTCCCTTTTTTTATAAGCAATATTGAATTCCGGGGATTGCCAAACTCTTTAGGTAGAACATCAAAATTAAAGAAGGGAGCATAGTATGCCATATTGGTTGATCGTGTTTCTTTCTATAGCCCGGCTGGTTCTCTTTTTTGTGATCCTGTTTTCATGGATAGGCCCCAAATTCCTTCCACATACCAAAAAGTTGCATGGAATTGATAAGATGCTTTACAGTTGGATCGGTATTGGGGGTACTATTATACTCACAATTTTTATTCTTACGATACTGAATCTGTATGATTTGATTAGCATATTTAGTGTTTTGATTTTGATCCCTATTCTTATTTCGCTCTTTAAGGAGTGGAGAAGTGGAACATCTATTGGATCTATTTTTAAAGTAATAGAGAATAAAATAGTAGCTAATCAAGTAAGGGTTATTGAATCTATAAAAGTATTTACCTACCAGGGATTAAAAGATAGATTTTCTGGTAAAAGAGAATTTTCAATTTATGAGAACAGATATAATATTGCTGCTGTAACTATTGGGATCATATCTTGTATTGTCCGTGTTATTCCTGTTTTAAAGAATGCAGCACCGTACAGCAGGGCATGGTATTTCGAGCTCGATGAAATCAAGAATATCAGACTTCAGCAATATTTCGGCGAATTGCCGATTCCAAAAGGAATGCACTCTCTAGTTGGTATGTTCAGCAACTTGACACAGGTAGGGCCGGAGCTTGCTCTTAGTTTATTGGGCAGTTTAACTAGCTTTTTATTGACGATTATAATTTTTTGGCTGATCCGTGAAATTACAAAAGGTAAACGATTAAATGCCGCATTATTCGGGGCAAGTATCTTTGCACTTATTCCTACATTATTAACTCCAATAAGTCTTGAAGCTGAAACCGGAATTAATACAATTCTTTTAGCCCTTTGTTTTGCTCTTCCAACAGCTTTTATTTTTGTTCGAAACCTCAGGTCAGTTGACAAGGCACCTTGGTTTTATGTGACTATGGGAATTATCGCAACTGCCCTTACTGATATATTTGTTCTATTAATAGTGTTATTACCTTTTTTGATATATGGATTACTAGCTATTCCCAGAAAGAGGTTTGGTATTAACTTGATTAAAATTGTTACCTATTTAGTTGTTGTCTTTTCAATTTCGTTAAGTCCATATATTATCCATTTGATGTTAATGGGGCAGGATATTAATTCATTTTTTGAATTACAGCTTTTAGACACCCTTATATTTAGTTATTTCCCTTTCTTAATTACTGATATAGAAGCTCTGAGTTCAATATATCTTTATATAACCGGAGGCTTGTTTATTGTCTTTTTGATCCTTCATTTCGTTCAAAAAAAGAAACGCTTTGCAGATGAATTAGTCTATTTTGCAATGTTCGGATCAGTGGCTTTTCTGTATTCTTCTCATAACAATCTGGATATATCATTTATAGATTTAGATCAGGTTAATGCTTTTTATGCAATTCTTATTTCAGTTTTATGTGGACTGGTTTTCTATGCCTTATATACTATAATAGAAGTAGTAATGAATATAAAACATCGTTTCGTTAGCTATAGCCAGCCAATCTTAATGGTGTTATTAGTGGCAGGAGGAGTCTTTCTTGCCGGTGGAGTAAATACGGGCAAAACATTGCCACAAACACTACCAAATGGTTTTTTTGAATCTTATTACAGAATAATCAATGAAAGGCTTCCTTTTACTTATGCAACGGTAAGTCCTCCTATTGATAATACATTGTCCAAGAACAGGCATTATTTTATGAATTATGATTTCTTTCTGGAAAGTTACGCGAATATAGATTCACTGTATCAGGAGTATCTTGAACTTCCTAAAGAGCTCAGGCCTGATACGGCGAATATTCCACCTGCAAGTATATTCGTTTTTATACAAAAACCACCTTACGAATCAATACAGCAAGGAATCTTGTTTGAGCCGGGAGAGCAGATGCTGGCATTGAGTGAATGGGTTTCTAAATATAACTCATTGCCGGGCAGAGAGGTCCTCGTATATAGAGAAACAGAGGATGCAATAATCTACGAGATAATAAATCAGAAAGACGGATCTAACATAGGTGATATTTTGATGAATATTTACCCAAAAGAGGAAGGGCGTGCGGCTAAGCTATTTAAATAAATACTTACTTAGTTCATTACTATTTCTTGTTTTAATGGTTCTAAATAAACCGTTAAATGCACAAAATGAGATAGCACCAATTATAATTCTGCAGAGTTCGTCTGATGAATTTTCTATTGAAGTTACAAGCGAGTTGATTGAGGCATTTAAATATCCGGAATTCAAGTATGAAATTCTGGATCTGGATAAATCAAAAAATATTCCAATAGATAAAAAAACCAATCTTCTTATCAATACCAGTTCGAATATAACTTCAATAGACGATAAAGAGCTAAACAAGATCATTGACTATTTGGGTAAAGGTGGTAAAATGATCTTTTTTGGTACTGTAACAGATGAAAGATTTGCATATATCCAAGGAATAAAGGCCGGAGCTGATTATAGTATTGATCAGACAGTTCGTGGAATAAAAGGCGTTGAAAATATATTTCCTGGCTATAAAGGAATGGAGTTTTATTCGAACTTCAGCGTTCCTCATAATCGATTAAAGAAGAGCAGTTTTACTGATCAAATCAGAGTACTTGCAACTGCTGTAACCGACGAGGATTATCCAATACTTTTTGAAAATAGTATTGGGCTTGGAACTGTAATGGTATTTAATAGTTATGTGCTTTACGAAAAAGACTACCGAGGATTAATGTTTTCCTCCGTAATCAAAATGTTGCCACATTTACCTTACAGAAATGCAAATGTGGGTACTATATTTCTGGATGATTTTCCTGCCCCGCTTTATAATACTAAATTAGAACCAATTGCTACAGAATACAATGTAGAACAAGCTGAATTCGTCGCAAATATTTGGTGGCCGGATATGCAAAAACTTGCTGATTCTTTGTTGATTACATACTCAGCCATGACTGCATTTAATTATAATGCAAATATTGTACCTCCATTCGATTACATAGAGTGGACATCAGCAACCATAAGAAGAAAGAATCGGCTAGTTAAAGCGAGTGTTTATCTGGCCCAGGAAATTGCTGAGTCAAGGCATGAACTAGCGTTTCATGGCTATAACCATTTTTCATTATTGAATGAAGAATGGGATTCTAATTCATCATTTATGGAATCAGCTTTAAACTCGGTTAAAAAGAGATGGAGAGTTGATGATCTTGGGCCACTTCCAATAACCTATGTTCCTCCAACTAATTTTATTGATTCAACCGGAATACAGGCTTTAACAAGAGCCATGCCGTCAATAAAAGTTCTTAGTTCTTTATATCTGGGAGAAAAGGAATATGGAGGGGAAAGAGCTTTTGGCCCCGACCCGTATTCGGATAAATTATTTAATTATCCAAGGATATCAAGTGGGTTTAATATAGAAGGGAATTCAGTTTTTAATCAGCACAGTATGCAGCTACTCACCGGGGTATGGAATCATTTTGTTCACCCCGATGATGTATTTCAAGTTGTACAGCGAGATGCTGATGCGTTTGAAAGCAGAAACCCTGATAATCTCGGTTGGAGATCTACTCCGGATACAACTACTTCTTTATATCAGGAATTTCTTAAAAGATTAAGTCATACAAAAAAGCAGTATCCTTTTTTGCGTTTGGTATCTGCTGACTATGGAGCAAACATAACTCAGGATTGGTTGAACGCAGACTCTGAATATCTGGAAACATTTGATCAGTATCTTGTGAATGTAATACCACCTGATACTTATAAATCATCCAGTGAAGACAAAGAAGAGAAGTATTGGTTTATGTATGTACCAAGGGAAGACCGGGCTGATATCGAAAAACATTTAAGCGAAATAGTGGATGGGTATACTTTTTCAAGATTTTGGGATGGCTATCTTTTCCATTTTTATTCAAAAAAAAATCTGATAAATATTCCTAAACCAAAATCGAATGAAAGAACTTCGAGGGAATTAGAAACAGGTTTAGCATTGGCAAAAAATCGATTTAATACTTATCTGACAAATCCTTTTTATTTAGCTACTTCATCTGTAACTGTTGAGCCTGAAATTACTTTTGAGCAACAACTTTCAGATGCCATAAACAGGTATATGCGTAATCCAAAAAGCTTTCAGGCACAGGAGCAGTTGATTGAACTTAGTATTGAAAGTGATGAAGCAATGCGTGCAATTCAAATTCTTGAGTTCAGGTTAAAGTCTACTCCTGACTGGCGAAAAAGTGACATCGATCGATTGGTTACTTACTATGGATTTGAAAGTGCTTATACAAGAGCTGAGAACTTTCTGGAAGAGCTCTGGAGAAAATACGGTGACGAGAAGGTTATTCTTTTAAAAAACAGAGTAGCTGAACAGCTTGGTTTATACTCACCTGAATTTGTAAAGAGGTGGAGACTAAGAGAAATTGAGGTTTATGGTGAAAACAATAAAACAGTTCTTGCTTATGTAAAAGCTGTGGAAAGTGCTGAAACCTGGCCCGACATAAAACAAAGGTTAAGAAGTCTGATAAATAACGATCCGCGAAATGATAGCTTGTACGCATATACAATTCAAAGATCATTTTATTATGAATCCGCAGATAGTACCATTGAACTGTTGGAAGAGTTTCCTGAGTGGTCTCATAATCAGTTAAATGAATTTGCGGGGCAATTTGCTAGCATATACGGTTATCAGCTTTTTGATTACGACAAAGCTTTGTATTGGGCAGAACGATCAGAGAGTATCTCAAACCGAACTAAATTAGAATGGATAGCTCAAAAAAATGAACTTGATCAATTTTATACTATTAGTAAGGATTATTTACGGAATAACCCCGGTAACGATTCCTTAAGAGTGTTTGCCGGAACAACTCTTTATTATCTTGGCTTTAAAGAAAGAGGATATGAAATCATGTATCCTTTATTCGGTAAAGGAAAGAGTACCGAAACAGAAGCTCATCAGTTGATAGAAGAAGAATTTAAATTTATCACTTATAAAGACAAGAAAGATCTTTTCAGAAGATATCCGAACTTTTTCTCAGAGAAAGAAGAAGAAATATTTAAAACTGATCTGCGATGGAATGAGGGAGTAAGGGCATCTTTGTTTGGTGAATACTTTTCTGACAATTTTGATAATCAATCTGCCAGAGGAGGCTTGTCGGTACAATTTGGAAACAGATTGGATAAATCTCACTTATTTAAATTGGAAGATATCTATGTAAATGACAGGGTGGGGAACCAAAATTTCTTTTCAAACTTTACAGGTATTGGATACGAATTCGAGGACAGAAAAGAAGACTATAGCCGTGTCTTTAGATTTGGTCCATCTCTATTTTATGGCGAGGAAGGAATTTTAGCAGAAGCTTTTGTTTCATATTCAATAAGCTATGATTCTACATTTACGGCACTTAACTTATCGATTGAACCTGAGTTTACCCGTCAGGCTATTGTACAAGATATCTATAAATTGAAGGGTGAATTCTATAGAGAAGATCCCTGGTTAAAAAATAAATTCTTGACAACGGTGTCCGGATCGGGTCAGGTTTACACAAATGAAGTGTTCGATTATTCTGTAACGGGAAGAGGTTACATCCAACCTTGGGGAACTCCATTCAGAGGAAGATTGATTGGAGAGTTAGGTTGGCAAGATGCTTCAAAAAGTTTCCCGAATGCTGAACCATTTTTTACTCAGGATAATTATTTGCTGAAGGGTTTAGGTTTTGATTTAAGATACCGAAGCCCTAATGATTTTAGCTACGATTCTTTATTTGAATTAGAATTAATGGGAAAACATGCCTCAACGGATGGGTACTTCTTAACAGGACGTGCAAATGTGGAACATAAATTTAAAAAGTTTTGGCAGATAAAAGTGGGTACTGAGTTTTCAACAAGTTCTGTATATCAGTCAAACAGAATATTCTTTACCATTTCTCATTTTTTTAAATACAAGCTAAAACGTCCTGAACAAAAATAATTCAGAAGCGTATATTTCTTCATGAAAAAAATCAGACCACATATTGAGTGGGTTGCATTCACTACAGGATTGGTTCTTATAGCTATGATGGACCCTTTGAGTTCCGGGAGTTCATTATGCTTTTTTGAATTTGTGGGAATCGAATTTTGCCCGGGAGAGGGGCTGGGTCATTCCATTGCCTGGGTATTCAGAGGAGAGTTTGAAAATGCTGTAAGTGCGAATCTTTTTGGCATACCCGCCGTACTCATTTTGAGTTTGAGAATTCTACAGATCTGGAAAGATCTTTATATAAATAAAACTACTACACAAAAAGGACATACAGATGGCAGAAGTTTATGATTTTATACCTGAAGCAGAAGGAGATGAAGCTCTTTATTTAGCCAAACTTCTGACTTCATTAGATGATGAGAATAAAAAAAGATTCTCTAATGTATACAGATCCAGAAGAAAAGATCCACAGACTGTTCTAATACTTTGTCTGTTAGGATTTTTAGGCCTTGCCGGAGTACACAGATTTATATTAAATCAGATAGGAATGGGAATTTTATACTTCTTTACAGCAGGCCTTTGTTTTATTGGAGTGATCGTTGATTTGGTTAATTATAAGGACCTCACTTTTCAGTATAACAGGAAAGTTGCTCAGGAAGTCAGATCCCTTTTATAAAAGCCCGAAAATACGATTTACATTAAACCCGAATCTGAAGTTTGGTTCAAAAAAATTAGTCTCGGTTCGGGTTAATAGGTGCTGTTCGGTAAACCATCTGCCTGACATAAAGAACATTTGAAAGACATGACCACCGGTCTCTAATTCGTAGACCAAAGCAGCGTGGTTTTTTGTATCTGAAATTTTATCTCCGATTACAGGGAGATACTCAAATGAAATAGACTTTCTTTCATTGATTTTAAATCTTCCGGCAAACCCCAGACCATAAACGGTATTATACAGTTCAGAATTTGCTTCTCTTTGAACCACGGTATTAAAGTGAGAGACCATAGGGGAAACCTGAAAGCTAAAATTGTCGCTGAATTTACGAGCTATCATAATCGAACCCAGATAATTCAGTCTTTCCTGAACTGTTAATCCGAAAGATTCTTTTTGAGTTCTGATTCCCATATTTCCTTTTAGTACAACCGAAACAGGCATTCTATCCAGTTTTGTTTGATGAAGGATCCTGTAATCGATAGAAAAATCAATGTTGTCTTCACGGCTTGTTCGTCCAATTCCGATATTAAGATTATCAGTAAGTCCGTATCCAAAAGCGATCCGAACATTAGCCCCTTCATCAACTCCGAAAAAAGTATCTATTCCACCCCGAACATCACCGAAATTATGCTGTATCATACTATTCAGATCACCTTTACCTAAAAGTTGTACAGTACCTAATCCGGCTATGTTTTTTGTGAGAAATGTTTCTTCAACCGGTCCATCAGGATTTGCTCTCACTCGTTCCATTTGAGCTTGTAATAAAGAAACAGTGCAAATTGAAATTAGTACTGAAATAAAGATTGTTCTCATTGTTTATCCATCTACGGGTTTTAGCAAAGCATCAATTTTAATTTCCTGATTTTCATCCACTTTAATGAATAAGATCTTGGGTGGTTCTATTTTATAGTCCAACAAGCTTAAAATCCAACCGGCAGTTACATGTAAACCAGTATCTGTCATCTGTAATGTGCCTTCCACTTCAATTTCTTTTTCTTCGCCATGAATTTTAAAAGTACCTTTTACTAAGACATTCTGAACAGAAGAAGATTCCGGATCGAAATCTGTTACCAGCTTGCCAAAGAATTCTGCAAAAGGATACTTTTTAGTTTCTAAAGTAAGCTTCATATCCTTATCACGTTTCCCATTTCCGGTGTCTAAAGTTTCCAGATCTATATAGAAGTCGATAGTTTTTTCATCCAGATTAATAAGACCAACAAGACTTTCTGAATTTCCTTCGAAATTGTGTAAAGGAACTTTAGAATAGAATGTAGCTTTACCTTCTTCAGTATTAAAGCTTTGACCAAAGCTTAAGCCGGCCGTAAATAAAACCAAAAAAGCAGAAAGAAATAATTTTTTCATAATTCAATACCTAATTTAATTGTCTTGTGCACCTTGATTTATCCAGGCTATGATTTTGCCTATATCCGAACTGCTGATACTTCCGCTAAGAGGCATCCGTGAGCCAAACTCGGGGTTAGATCCAAGTTTATCTATGATCGGGCTTATATCAGCACTGTCGGGCACAATAATAAGCCTGCCATATCCGGAACCTATGCTGTTAATTGCGTTTTGGTAACTGTCCAGATTAACACCATTTACATTGTCACCGTTTGTATGGCAAAATCCTCCTCCACAAGTAGAATTAAAAATCGGCTGTACTTGAGTAGCATAACTTATAGGTTCGTCCGGAATTTCGGGAACCTGATCTTCAACATTGTTTATACAACTAGATAGAAATAGGCTGCTGAGTGTCAAAAAAATTATTTTTTTCATATTCTGACTAATTAAAGATTATCTGTGCTTAATGCTAATTTTTAGAATTAAATTTTAATAATCTAACTAGAAAATATATGCGGGAATTGTATCACAAATCTATAAAAGAAAAAGATGGAGGGAAAAAGAAACCCGAGTCGTTCAAAACCCGGGTTTATCTTTAGGGCATTTGGTGCTTGTGCAGCATCCAAAAGCTCGATTGCTCTTCGTGTGTCGACTACGAAAAAATATCCTGATAGTTACATTCTTATAATTATGCATATTAAATACTGTAAAGAGGTGGGTTTAAACTTAATGGTTCTTATCTTTAAACATGAATGACAAAATAATCTTTGATTTCACTCTAAAAGAAGCAGTAGCTGGATTAGCTATAGTACTTATTATTTTTCTCTGTACTTTTATTTCCAGAACGTACAGGATTTCTAAGTCTGAGGCGTTAATTGGTACCCAAAACACTCAGATATATTTACAACAAGATGTTACTCTAAGTGAATTAGTAAACATATTGGAGTTGTCCAATATTCAATTTGACGAAGATGAATTACTTTGGGTTAGTCCGTTACTTGGTTGGAGAACTTTCAGAAAAGGGTACTATCAGTTTGATGGAGAGTATTCGTACAATGATTTTTTAACCAAGCTTGCTTTCGGAAGTCAGGATCCCGTTTCAATTACAATTTTGCCTGGCATAACAATTGACAGATTTGCCAGAAATTTAGGAAATACAATGAGTTTTGACAGCTCTGATGTTCGGAGTGTTTTTGATGACTCACTATTTGTTGCTTCCAAAAAAATATCCAAAGAACAATTGTTCGGAAGAATGTTGCCTAATACTTACGATGTATATTGGACTTATAGCCCAAAGCAAACAATAGAAAAAATACTCAGCGAATTTAAGAATCAGGTTGTTAAGCAATATAAAAGCAGAATAGACTCTTCGGATTATTCGATCGATGAAATAGTTGCTATGGCTTCAATTGTGGAGTGGGAGGCGAACATTGAAGAAGAGAAACCAATAGTCGCCGGTTTATATTGGAACAGGTTAAAAAGAAGAATGCATCTGCAAGCCGATCCAACAATCAGTTTTGCTGTAGGAGAGAGGCGTAGATTATTACTGGAAGATTACAAAGTTGATCATCCATATAACACTTACACTAAATATGGATTGCCGCCCGGACCGGTTACAAATCCCAGCTTACAAACTATCAAGGCGACTTTGTATCCTGCAAATCACCAGTATTTATATATGGTGGCTAATCCTGAAGGGGGACATCTTTTCAACCGAACCTATGAAGAGCATTTAGTGGACGCTGAAAAATGGCGAAAATGGTTGAGACAACAATACAGAATTAAACGACAAAGAGAATTACAGGAATCAGGAGAATAAAATTTTAGTGTTTTATTCTTCCCGGAAAATAGATTTAATAAGAACCTTTTGGTTTATATGCTCACTATCAAAACCAAACTGACCACTAAGACCACGGTAATTTTTTAATTCATGCAGACCTTGCTTTAGTAAGTCCGGATTACCGACTCTGTTTAATGTATTCAATACGAATTTAGTGACATCGTAGCCTATAAAAGCAAACCGATTGGGTTCTGTTTGAAAGCGTAATCTGAAACTCGATGCAAACTCTTCCACATCAGTTTCACCATAACGTATTTCAAAACTCTGAGTATAATGAATAGATGTTTCAGGCAAGCGGGTATTTTCCAGGTCTGTGTCTGCCCATTCTTCAGAACCAAGGAGTATATAATCACTTCTTGAAGCTTCTAGATCAGTGAGTAGATTCCTGATCAAAGTTGGAGCTGCCGCGCCTGTGAATGGGGCATAAATTCCTTTTAAGCCCGGGGATGGTACCAACGTATCAGTTTTAGACAGATAACCTGTGTATTCCGAAATATCATAACCTTCGGATTCCAGATCTTTCAGGAAAAAGTGCTGAACAAATGCTCCTAAGCGTTCTGCTTCATGTCTGAAAGCCAGTGCTGAAGCTTCACCTAAAGCACCCATTTCAGCTAATACAGCTACTGTGTCAAGGCCTAAAGAGTTTACAGCATATTGAGCCATTTTCTTGCCTTGTACTGCAAAAGTTGGATTTGTCTGGAACATATAGTTGTTGGCTATATTCAGTGAGTCAGAATTAGCCAAGGGAGTAATTACCGGTATTTCATACACCTCTGCAAGTTCAGAAAACGATTTTGCTACATCAGAAAATAAAGGACCTATTACTACATCTACATCTTTATTCCAGACTAAGTGATTTAGAATATCTTCTGATTGAATAGAATCTACATTAGTTCTGGAAAAGTTAATAAATGCTTTTTTATCATTCTGGTTTGCATTGAACTCTTCAACGGCTATCTGTATCCCAAAATAGAGATGTTGAGGGATTTCATAGTTGTCAGAATTCATATCAAAAGAGGGAAGTGCAACACCAATTTGATAAGACATTCCAGATGGAGCGTAAGAATATTTTCGGAATGGATACCTGGAAGCATATATAAGCGAATCCCTCAAAGCAGATTCTATCTGGAATAAATCTACAGCATTACTGTCAATCAGGGATGACTTTAATGAGCTGACCATAGTTTTCGCTTTAGAAAAATCTACTCTGCCTAATGCTCCGGAAACAACATCTGCTAAAATTTCAACATTAGAACTCTGTCTGAATACAGTTTTGATCTGATCTATACTTAAATAGCTCAAAACCTGATCGTAAAAAGAAATGGCTCTGGTGTAGTATGGATTATTTCTGCTATTGGATTTAAGTTCATGTAAAAGCTCAAGAGAAGCTGTAAAATCATCAAGTTGGAACAGAACCAAGGCCTTTGTGTATTTAGCTTCCTGTATTAAGATCGTAGCGCTCTCATCAGAATCAATAACTTTATTCAGATAAGATCTGGATTTAGAAAAATCCCCCAACGAAAAATAACTTTTACCGGAAAATAAATTCGCTTCCGGACTATCTATCTGAGTGAATATTCTAAGGGCTCTTTCATAGTCTCCGTTTTGATAGAGATTTTTGCCTGATTCAACAGATTGAGTAAAAGCTGAGGCGGAAAAAAGCAGAATTAATAAAAAAGAGAAAATTGAAAAAGTAGATTTCATAGAATTGCTAATTAATACACATGCTTACACTAAGAATAAACGAATTTGTTCTCATTTATTCCCATTCAATTGTTGCAGGAGGTTTCGAACTAATATCGTAAACCACTCTGTTAATTCCCTTTACTTCATTAATAATTCGATTGGAGACCGTTCCTAGGAAATCGTAGGGGAGATGTGCCCAATCGGCAGTCATACCGTCTACACTTGTAACAGCTCTGATGGCTGCAGTAAATTCATATGTTCGTTCATCACCCATTACACCAACACTCTGAACAGGTAATAAAACAGCAAGTGCTTGCCAAACATCATCATAAAGCCCCTGACTTTTAAGCTCATCGATAAAGATTTTATCAGCTTCGCGAAGCAGATCTAATCTTTCTTTACTGAGTTCTCCTATTACTCTGATCCCTAGTCCAGGGCCGGGAAATGGATGTCGGCCAATAAAATGAGCAGGAATACCTAAAGCTTTTCCAACTTCACGTACTTCATCTTTAAAGAGTTCCCGTACAGGCTCGATCAGATCAAGTTTCATTTTTTCAGGTAAACCACCCACATTGTGGTGCGATTTTATAGTCGCTGATGGACCTTTGAAGGAAACACTTTCAATTACATCAGGATATAGAGTTCCTTGTGCTAAATATTTAAATTCTGATTGTCCGCCAATTTCTTTCTCGAAAACATCGATAAAAGTAACGCCAATGATCTTTCTTTTCTTTTCCGGATCAGAAACACCTGTTAGTCTGGTTAGGAATAGTTCACTTGCATCTACACCTCTTACAGGAAGTTCAAGATCTTTGATATAAAGATCGAGTACCTCATTGAATTCATCCTTTCGCAGCAAGCCGTTATCAACAAAAACGCATTCCAGTTGATCACCAATTGCTTTGTGAATCAGAGTAGCAACAACTGTGGAGTCCACGCCACCTGATAGTGCACAAAGAACCTTGTCATTCCCGACTTTCTTTCTGATCGCTTCAATTTGTTCTTCCACAAAAGAATTAGCTGTCCAGTCTCCGGATAAATCACAGATATCGAAAGCAAAGTTATGGAGAATTTGTTTCCCGCAATCAGTATGTGCTACTTCCGGATGGAATTGAACACCGTAGATCTCTTTTTCTTTATGATGAACAGCTGCAACTCCGGCATTATTTGTATGACCAACAATTTCATAAGAGGATGGAAGCTCATGAATGTGATCTCCATGACTCATCCAAACAACAGAATTGTCTTCTACATCTTTTAATATTCCGTTGCTGTTATCAACGATTAGATGAGCTCTTCCGAATTCGCGTTTATCTGCTTTTTCAACACTTCCGGGAATCTGAGTATGAGCGAGAAGCTGTAATCCATAACAAACACCAAGAATTGGTACATCCCAATCTAATATATCTGTTTGAAGGGATGGAGCATCATCGTCATTTACACTTTTGGGGCTTCCTGATAGAATGATCCCTTTAGGAACCGGTTCAGAAACCGTACTCAGGTCGACATTAAAAGGATGGATTTCACAGTAGATATTGAATTCACGCAATCTTCTTGCGATAAGCTGAGTGAACTGAGATCCGTAATCAAGAATTAAAATCCATTCGTTATGTCGGTTCATTAAATTTGATAGTATTTAAGCGATGATTTCTTTGTATTGGTCTGCTGACAGAAGTGAATCCAGTTGGGAGGTATCTGAGAGTTTTATTTTTACCATCCAGCCTTTCCCGTACGGATCTTCGTTAACGATCTCAGGATTATCTTCAAGTTCTTCATTAATTTCTGAAATTTCACCATCTACAGGTGCATAAAGTTCAGAAACTGTTTTTACAGCTTCAACAGTACCGAAAGTGTCATCAGCAGAAAACTCAAATCCTTCTTCTTCCAACTCCACAAAAACGATATCTCCAAGTTCACCCTGAGCAAATTCTGTGATCCCAATAGTGGCTGTGCCGTCACCATTGTCTTTGATCCATTCATGCTCTCTGGTGTATTTTAAATCACTTGGTACGCTCATCTAACAGCCTCCGGGTTAAATTTGAAATTATTTTCTAAATACTTAGTGGTGAATTTACCAGCTAAGAAGTTGGGATCATCCATTAGTTGAATATGGTAAGGTATAGTCGTTTTAATCCCTTCTATGATAAATTCCTGCAACGCACGTTTCATCTTATTGATAGCTAATTCTCTGGTTGGTGCATAAACAATTAGTTTAGCTATCATTGAATCGTAGTGCGGCGGGATGCGATATCCTGAATAAGCATGAGTATCCAATCTCACACCATGACCACCCGGTGGGTGAAATACCGTAATCTCACCTGCAGAAGGACGGAAGTTAAATTCAGGATCTTCAGCGTTAATTCTACACTCTATAGAATGGCCTCGCATTTCGATTTCACGCTCTTCGATCTTCATACCGGCAGCAACACGTATTTGCTGTTCAATAAGATCATATCCTGTTACTTCCTCAGTTACAGGATGTTCAACCTGAATACGAGTGTTCATTTCCATGAAATAGAAATTCTCATCGTCATCTACTAAATATTCAACAGTACCAGCACCTTCATAATCAACTGCTTTCGCAGCGTTTATAGAAGCTTCACCCATTCTTTTTCTTAAATCAGGGGTCATAAGTGGGGAAGGAGATTCTTCCAATACTTTTTGATGTCGACGCTGAAGAGAACAATCTCTTTCACCTAAGTGAATAACATTACCATGCTGATCAGCCATGATCTGGATCTCAACATGATGTGGGTTTTGAACAAAGCGTTCAATATATACTTCTGGGTTACTGAAGATAGTACCGGCTTCATTTCGGCACATTTCGAAATTCTTCTTTAACTCACTTTCTTTTTCAACAACACGCATCCCACGACCACCGCCACCAGCAGAAGCTTTGATAATAACCGGGAATCCAATGTCCTTGCACACTTTTACAGCTTCTTCATAAGTGTCAACTACACCATCACTACCAGGTACAACAGGTACCTTATTCTTAATCATAGTTGCTTTAGCTACAGCTTTATCTCCCATTGAGTTAATAGCGTGAGGAGATGGCCCTATAAACTTTAGATCATGCTCAGAGCAAATCTTGGAGAACTCAGCATTTTCAGCTAAAAAACCATAACCGGGATGAATAGCCTCAGCATTGGTGATTTCTGCGGCAGCCAAAATACTCTGTATTTTTAAGTAGCTGTCTTTACCTGCAGGAGGCCCAATACATACAGCTTCATCTGCAAATTTAACATGAAGGCTATCGGCATCAGCTGTTGAATAAACAGCTACTGTCTTAATACCCATTTCTTGACACGTTCGAATAACTCGAAGTGCGATTTCGCCACGATTGGCTATTAATATCTTTTTAAACATGCTGACTAATTAGTCTTTGCTGATTACGAAAAGAGGTTGATCAAACTCTACAGCCTGACCATCGTCGATCAGAATGTCCTGAACAGTTCCACTAAATTCGGCTTCAATTTCATTCATGATCTTCATTGCTTCTACTATACAAAGAGTATCACCTTTGGATATCTTAGATCCTACTTTTACAAAAGGATCGGAATCAGGTGAAGCTGCTTTATAAAAAGTACCAACGATTGGAGATTTAACAGTTTCTCCTTTTGCTGATGAACCGCCAGAGGAATCTGAAGAAGCACCACCATCTGCTGAAGCCGGTGCCTGTGGTTGAGCAGGAGCTGCAGGCTGTGCCGGAGCAGCTTGCATTGGTTGTGAGTATGTAATCTGCTCAACAGTCCCTGTTTTCTTTACTTTAATTTTAAAATCGCCTTCTTCGATAGCTACTTCGTCAACATCGCTATCAGAAATTAGATTTAGAATATTTTTTATCAGTTTTAAGTCCATAGTAAGTTATTTAGCTCGTTCCAGATAAGTTCCTGTTCTTGTATCTACTTTAATTTCTTCACCTTCATTAATAAAAAGAGGTACGTTTACAACAGCTCCGGATTCTAAAGTTGCCGGTTTGCTACCTCCTTGTGCAGTATCACCTTTTACTCCGGGATCGGTTTGGCTTACAGTAAGCACTAGATGATCCGGTGGTTCTGCGTATAAAACTTGTTCGTCGTCTGCGTTGAATAATACATTGCAGACCTGGCCTTCAATTAAAAAATCTTTTCTTTCAACTTGATTGGCATTAACGGGAATCTGTTCATATGTATCACTATTCATAAAGTAGAAAAGGGGACCATCCTGATATAAAAATTGGTAGTCTCTGTTTTCTACACGAACAGCCTCAGTATTTTCTCCTGAGCGCCATGTTTTATCAATGTTTTTACCGTTTACAATACCTCTGAGCTTTGTTCTAACAAAAGCAGGGCCTTTTCCGGGCTTTACATGTTGAAATTCAGTAATCGAATACAATTCACCATCCATATTCAGAACTAACCCATTTCTGAAGTCGGAAGTAGAAATTTTAGCCATTAAAAATATCTCCGTTATTTAGTTGCCCAAAAATACAGCTAGGGAATTCCGATAACAAGTTAATTAAAGAAAATTGGTAACAATGTTATAAAGAATTGCCAGAGGGCAAATTACATAGATGAATATTGGCCATACTTTTGAGAACAATGTTTGTCTGATGCCGGCAAAACCAAATTCCATTTCTGTGATCGCTGAGTCTGTCTTCCAAACAAAAGCAACAAATATACAGGTTAACAATCCGCCGATTGGTAATCCAAGGTTATTGAATATGTTATCAAAATGACCAATAAGAGCCGGATAAAAGGAAACCACTATAGAAATAGCAAGCACTCCAAGACCTACACCCCAGGCTGCTTTTTTCCTTTTAACTTCGAATTCATCAATAACAAAAGACACAGGGACTTCAAGTAGTGATATAGTAGACGTTAATGCTGCTATACTTAACAACAGGAAGAATACAACACCAAGAATTAACCCAACTGCTCCACCAATAGTATGAAAGAGTGCCGGTAGAATTTGGAAAACCAGATCAGTACTGGAAGCCAGTTGATCACCAACAAAAATTTCAATTCCTGCATTTTTAGCAACATACATTGCCGGGATGATCAAAAGTCCGGCTAAAAAGGCGATTCCTACATCAGCCAAGGTTACAAATGCAGCAGCTTGAGGAATATTCTCTTTTTTATTCAGATATGAACCATAAGTAATCAATGCTCCCATACCAAGAGAAAGTGAGAAGAAAGCCTGACCCATTGCCGAAAATATCAGATCCGCATTAATTTTTGAAAAATCAGGAAGTAAGTACTCGCGAACACCTTCTGATGCGCCTGGTTGAGTAAGCACATAACCGATCATTATTACAATGATTCCGATCAACAAAGGCATCATAAATTTAGTAGCACGTTCAATACCGTCACTGATACCGCCCGTAATAATTTTAATAGTACCAAACATGAAAGCAGAGGCTATAATAGCATTTTTCCAGCCATTGCCTGTGTCAGTAAGTAGATCAGCGGCTGCTTGCCAACCGAAATAATAGAAAATTTCTTCAAATGCGAATCCAAACGCCCAACCTGCAATTACAGTGTAGAATGATAGGATCATGACTCCACATATAACTCCCCATAAACCAACCAATGGAAAAAACTTATTGGAAGAAAGAGCCTTAAATGCGCCTACCGGATTTTTTCCTGATTTTCTACCGATAGCCAGTTCTGCTACCATAACAGGAAAACCTATTAAAAATGTACAAATCAAATAAACTATGAGATAAGCTGCGCCACCTTCAGTAGCTACTTTTGTTGGGAAACCCCAAATGTTACCTAAACCTACAGCAGAACCGGCTGCTGCTAAAATAAATCCAAGTTTTGAATTCCATGAACCACGTTCGGTTGTTGATGTACCTGCCAAAAGATGTCCTCCTTTAAGAGTTGATTAAAGCACTAAAATATTTCTTGCTTACATTATACGCAACCTTCTTAATATAACACCGGAAGAAGGTGCTAGAGTATAAGAATTTTCAATAGTTATTTTAGCTTTATTTAGTTTGATAGAATTTTTGTCAGCCAGAAGCTCCCAACCTCCGGAAGGCAGATCAATTGAATGTTCTTTTTTGGGATTTCCATTCAACGAAATGAAATACTCATACGGGTCCAGATCTTCATTTGATTGAATAGAAAAAGTGATATGTAGGGGATCTTTATAAACTTTAAAATTGATATCTGAAGGTAAAGCTTTTCTGAGAGCAGGGGAGCTTAAACGAAGTTCAATGATCCCCTTATAATACTCAAACAAACTTTTATTGATTTCTATTTCATTGAAATTCAGCCAGTTAGTCTCGTTGTCTTTGTTATAACTGTCATGATCGAGCAAACCGTTTCTTTTGTCCCGATTTCTCGGATCGAAAATCAGTTTTGAGCGAGCCCATTCCTGTCCGGCATGTATCATAGTTACTCCCTGACTGACAAAAAGAGTTAGCGCTGCAAGTTTGGCTGTGTCTAATTCTTCCTGAGATAGATGAGTAAGTGCTCTTTTGTTTTCAAATTTCTGTTCATTTTTAGAATGATCCAAGGATATCCGGATGAAATCTCCAAGAGTGTAACCATCATGACTTTCAATATAATTGAGCGAATGAGCAGAGATATTAAAAAGTCCTTGTTCTCCCTCTTTTAATGTTCCTCGGATAAAATTTTCGATGGCAAATCGTGAAGTTTCATGATTCCATCCACCAAAAATAAACCCTTTATCAGAAATTGGGTGAGAGCCTTTGATCCCGTTTCTGATCTTGTCATTCCAGGAGACCCAACCGTAATCTGAGAATCCCGAAGGTTTATATTCTCCACCCCAGGGTTCAGCGATCAAAATTACATCAGGATTGATCTTTTGAGCTTCTTGCTTGATCAGATCAATAGTTTCCCAATCTATTATTCCTGCCAGATCAAATCTGAACCCATCAATGTGATATTCTTTGATCCAGTGCAGTACTGAATCAACGATCAACTTCCTGGAATGCTCAGATGTAGTATCAATATCATTTCCGGTCCAGCTGTTGTTGATGAAGTTACCTTTTTCATCAAGTTTGAAATAATGCTCCTTAGCCAGAATTTTGAGCGGATTTTGATCATAATGAGAAGCATGATTGTAAACCACATCCATTATAACAGCAATATCATTTTGATGAAGTTCACGTACTAAGCTTTTTAGCTCTGTAATCGCATTCTCTGATTTCCCGATCACTTTATCTTTATTAAGATTAGCATCAGAAGCGTATAAGGTTTCCGGAGCGTGAAAGAAAGAGGTCATGTAGCCCCAATAATTTCTGGCGTAAGGATTCCAGGTATTCTTTATTCCTTCTTTGGTTTGCTTGTTAAACGGAGGCTCGAAATAAGCAAACTTCTGTAGGGGCAAAAACTCAACTGCATTTACGTTAAGCCTTTTCAGGTGTGAAATGCCACCAACTTCAGCTTCTCTGAAATCATTATAGATTCCCTGAACAAATGTTCTTGCTGAAGAGTGAGCAACCATGTCTTTGATGTGAGTCTCATAAATAATGAGATCTCTTGGGTCCTCAACTTTAATAAAGTGGTCATCCTGCCAATCAAATTCTTCCGGTTTAATGATCTTTGTTTTTGGAAATTGAAGATGATGATTTTTAGTAGTTACAAATGTACTCCATGGATCAGCTGCATGTTGGGACTCACCATTTCTGGACACCCGGTAACAGTACCATTTATCGGTTAGATCTTCGGAAACAAATGCGTTCCAGATTCCGCTTTCATCTTTAGTGCAGGGATAGGCAGAACCCTCTTCATCTGAATAGTTATCATAAACTATTATTTCAATAGAATCAGCTAAAGGGGAGAATACTCTGAAGACTACACCTTTTTTAATAATGGTATATCCCATTTTATAGATGTCAAAATCAACAGAAGTGACAGTTTGAGAAATCAAGCTCAAGTTATTGTGCTTCCTGATTCAGCTTCAGTGTCTACAAACTTAAGATTGCCTTCGGTATCTTCAGCCATCAGAATCATTCCGGCACTTTCAACACCCATAAGCTTTTTTGGGGCGAGATTTGCAACCACACTAACTTTCTGGCCAACGATATTATCCATATCAACGTGTTTGGCGATGCCTGAAACTATAGTTCGGATCTCAATGCCGATATCGACTTTGAGTTTTAAAAGTTTATCTGATTTTTCAATTTTTTCTGCTTCTAAGATCTCACCGGCTCGTATGTCCAGTTTCATGAAATCTTCAAAGCCAATATTATCTTTCAATGGTGTAAATTTTGAGGTTGGGTCATTTGCAGCAGCTCTTTCTTCTAGTCTGGCTACCTGAGCTTCAATTTCTTCATCTTCTACTTTAGTAAAAAGCACTTCTCCCGGATCTATCGAGTTTCCTACTTCCAACATTGAATCAGAAATGCTTTCCCAAGATACATCTCCGGAATAAGAGAGCTGATCTCGTAGTTTTTTCATGGAATCAGGGAGGATAGGCTCCATCAATACAGAAAGAGCAGCACATATTTGCAAACTTACATGTAAAGAGTTGGCGCAAGCCTGAGGGTCACTGTTTCTGGTTTTCCAGGGCTCAGTTTCGGTAAAATATTTATTTCCGGTTCTGGCCAGATTCATCATTTCAGAAATGGCTTCCTTAAACTTAAATGCTTCGAAAGCTCGGGTTACTTTTTCTTTTTGAGTTTCTATTGCTTTCAGAGCATCGAGATCGATTTGTTGTGGGTCAACAAGTTCAGGAACCTCTCCATCAACAAATTTCTGTGTAAAAGAGAGTGCTCTGAATACAAAGTTGCCCAAAACAGCCGCCAGTTCATTATTGACTCTGGCTTGAAAATCTTTCCATGAAAAATCAGAGTCCTTACTTTCAGGAAGGGTAGTTCCCAATGCATAACGAAGCAGATCCGGTGAAAAATCTTCTAAATATTCATGAAGCCAAACCGCCCATCCACGAGAAGTAGAAAGCTTTTTACCCTCCAGATTCAAAAACTCGTTAGCCGGTACATTCTCCGGCATAACGTATCCACCGTGTTCCATTAGGATGGTCGGAAACATGATGCAGTGAAAAACAATGTTGTCCTTACCTATAAAATGATAAAGTTCGGAATTCTCATCCTGCCAATAATCCTTCCAGGCTTCAGGAGTCCCTTTTTCTTCGGCCCACTCTTTAGTTGCTGAGATGTAACCGATAGGAGCATCAAACCAAACGTAGAGAACTTTTCCTTTTGCATTTTCTAATGGAACAGGAACGCCCCAACTCAAATCTCTGGTAGCTGCTCTGTCTGCAAGTCCATCATTTAGCCAACTCTTAACCTGACCCATTACATTAGGTTTCCAGTTTTTTCTGGTATCCAGCCATTTTTCCAGTTTTTCCTGAGTATCTCCAAGTGGCATATACCAGTGCTCGGTTTCTTTTAATTCAGGTTTTTCTCCTGAAAGTGCCGAAACCGGATCGATCAATTCAGTAGGCGAAAGCGATGTTCCGCAGTTCTCACATTGATCTCCATAAGCTTCTGTGTAACTACAATTTGGGCAAGTTCCCTTAACATAGCGGTCAGGTAAAAACATATCAGATTTGGAATCATATAGCTGCTTTTCCGTCTTCTTTTTGAAGTACCCTTTGTCATTAAGGTTTGTGAAGAATTCCTGAGCTGTTTCACGATGAGTTTCAGAACTGGTTCTTCCGTAATAATCGAAAGAAATTCCGAATTCTTCGAACACATTCTTGTTCATTTCATGAAACCGATCAACAATATCCTGAGGTTTCACACCTTCTTTTTCAGCCGCAATTGTGATGGGAACTCCGTGTTCATCCGACCCACAAATAAAAACAATATCATCGCCTCTGAGTCTTTTATAGCGCGTATAGAAATCGGGAGTTAAATAAGCTCCTGCTAAATGACCTAAGTGAAGCGGCCCGTTTGCATAAGGCAGGGCGGCAGTAACAAGAATTCGTTTATTGTCTGACATTAAAGTAATAACTGGAATTTAATTTGATGCGAAGATAAGCAAACAAAAGCGCTGAATCATTGATTTATTTAGGTCATGATCAGTTGTGATAAATTTTAGTTTTTAAGTGTATGTATTTAATCACAATGTCAAAACTCAGAGCTTTTAAACTCCGGTGCTTTCCGCACTTTTGTTAATTGCTCAAAAGAATAAGCCATTTCGATCATTTCAGGTTCCATCCATGCACCGCCAAAGAAAGTAATACCAACAGGTAAACCATCAATAAAGCCCATTGGAACAGTTATCGCAGCATATCCGGCTCTGGCAGCAGGGGAACTTGATGATGTGCCGAAATTATCTCCGTTAGTATGATCCGTTTTCCAGGCAGGTCCGCCGGTAATACCTATAAAACCGTGTAGATCATGTTCTTCCATTACTTTATCAATTCCTTCTTCACGGGATGCTTTCAACATGTTTGCACGTGCTTTGATGTATTCTTCGGAATCTAGGTCGCCTTTTTTTTGTGCTTGAAGTAAAATATCGTGATCAAATTTCATTTCAACAGGATCAGCTAATGTTTTTTCGATGATCTCTTCCAGATCTGCAACCGTGGCATTTTCTCCTAATGATTCCAGGTATTTGTTGATACCATCCTTGAATTCATAAAGCAAAACATTGTAACCATCTCGGCCCGATACATTTCCTATTCTGTCGATTTCTACAATGGTAACACCTTGCTCTTCCAGAAATCGAATAGTTTCGTACATCAAAGTATCTGTTTTGTGATCGCTGCCGATGGATGGTTTATAAAGACCGAGCCTTTTTCCTTCCAGCGCTCCTGTTTTCAGAAACTGAGTGTAGTCAGTGTGTAATTTCTCTTCGCTTTCATTGGTGTATGAATCTCGCTCATCTATTCCAATCATAACGCCCAACATAATAGCCGCATCAGTAACCGTTCGTGCCATTGGTCCGGGCGTATCCTGCGTTTCTGAAATTGGAATAATTCCTGATCGGCTCAACAACCCAACCGTTGGTTTTATCCCTACAACTCCATTTGCAGATGAGGGACAGGTGATGGATCCATTTGTTTCTGTGCCAATAGCTAACATTGCAAAGTTGGCGGATACAGAAGCTCCTGATCCCGCGCTTGAACCGCAAGGATTTCTTGTTATATCAAACGGATTTTTTGTTTGTCCGCCCAAACCACTCCAACCACTTGATGAATTATTGCTATGGAAATTTGCCCACTCGCTAAGGTTCGCTTTTCCCAGAATAATGGCTCCGCTTTCTCTGAGTTTTTGCACAATGTAAGCGTCTTGTACGGGCATGGAACCTTCCATAACTCTGGAACCGGCTGTGTTAGCCATTTTATCTTTTGTATCGATATTGTCCTTTAGTAAAACCGGTATTCCGTGTAAAGCTCCAACCGTATTTCCCTTAGCCATTTTTTGATCTAATTCCTCAGCGATAGCAATGGCATCCGGGTTAATGGTGATCACAGAATTGATCTCAGGACCATTTTGATCATATTGTTCGATTCGGTCCAGATAAGCTTCAACTACATCTTTAGCTGTGTAAATTCCCTTTTTATAGTTCTCATGAAGTTCTTCAATAGTGGCTTCTTCCAATCCCAGCTGATCAAATTTGGATTGAGAAGGTTGACAAGCTATAAATGCAGCAAGGACAAATAAAAAGGCAACTCTGACGATGTTCATGTTCCTGTAGTTAGTTAAGTAGAATTGAATTGTACGGGAATATAAAACAGAGATGAAGAAAAGGAAGTAAAATGTTATAAGTGAGGAGTGACTACGTCATCCTGAACTTGTTTCAGGATCTTGAGTGTTGGCTAATTACTATTCTTTACATCGTCCAAGCGAGACGCTTGAACTAGTTTAGGATTTTAATTAGATGCCTTACTTATAGTTCGCAAGTATCTTCAAGATATTTTTGTTCATAATCTAGTTCAATCATATTAGATAAATCCCATGGAGTTCCTTTATTGACAACCTTATTTTTCCTAAACCAGTAAAATTCGTCTCGGTCGACAACAAAACCATCTATTCTAATTTCCTTAATGATTTCCTTAATGAACATTTGTTCTGTCCATCCACCACCTGTTGTAAAACCAAATACTAAATTATTGGTTAAAGTATCAAGATTCCAAGTTTGGTTAGAAGATGAAACTTCCCGACAACCAGACATTTTTACATAAGCTAATTTCTTGTTTTGGGCTACGAGTGAATCAGATAAGTAAAACTCAATTTTAGTATTCTCAAATTCATATTCCCAAAAAGAGTTTTCTAAATATTGAACAATTTCACTTTTTGATAACTCAGTTTTGGGCGGTTTTTTGTTTCTTACCATTACGAATGAGTGATAAAATCTAATTGTATCAGGAGAAGCTTCTGTAGGGAAATTCCACGGGGTTTCAATCCAATCAATCCCTATTGTATCCTTCCTATCATATGAAATTAAAACTCTAATGGTATCTGAATCGGATTCTGATTCGAAAATTAATTTTTTTATTAAATACCTTCCCGTTTGATGATTATTTCCATCATAAATAAGTACGTTGTTATTCTTATCAATTTTCCAATGTTCTTTTCCTTCCTCAAAATTTAGTACATACCACTCACCAACAAAATTACCATTATCGATAGGGCGTGTACATGTAATCAGAGATAAGCCAGCAAGAAATAAAATTAATAATCTATTCATATCACCATATAAGCTGAAATATGGAATTAGTCAATCATAATAGAAAGGAGGTCTTTTCGCCGAGCCTGAAGGCTCTTCTGGTTTAAGCTTCTAATCTGATTAATCTAAGGTTAGAAGGGTGCGTGCCTGCAATAGGGTAGGTTTAGGTCCTCAAAAACAGGATTACACTATTTGGTTCAGTAAAAGAATTTTCACTATATCTTTTCTGCTAATTTTTTCAAAAACGCTGTAGCGCCAAATACATCCGAAATATCCTGAATGGCCAGTCTTACGGCTTCATTTTTTTGAATAAGCTGAAATTTATCAGGTTTCAATTGCTCTAAACTTTTGAGTATAGTTTGAAATTTTCCGCTTTCGTAAAATGGTTCCGCAAGTTTTGAATCTGATTTTGGACAAACTGCCCACATGCGTTTTGAGCGAATAGTTACTTTTGTAAACAAGCACTGCGAAGCAAAGAGTTTGATTTTACTGGCTTCGATCAGGTATTTGGCAGCTTTAGGTGCCGGACCAAATCTATCTTCTATCTCTTCTTTCCAACCTAATATCTCATCTTCTGTTTTAGCTTGTGAAAGTTTTCTATATAGATTCAATCGTTCGACATTGTCACTTACATAGTTATTAGGGAGCAAGGCAGATTCATCGAACTCAACAACGGTTTCCGGGAGTTCTATTTCTGCTTCAACACCTTCAAACATATCACTAAATTCTGATTCTTTAAGTTCCCGAACGGCATCATTCAGGATCTTGGAATAGAGTTCAAAGCCAATATCATTAATAAATCCGCTTTGTTCTCCTCCAAGGATATTTCCGGCTCCCCGGATATCCAAATCCCGCATTGCGATGTTGAAACCGGAACCTAGATCTGAAAACTCCTCAAGAGCTAAAAGACGTTTTCTGGCTTCAGGGGTAAGAGTTTGAATAGGTCGGGTAATCAGATAACAAAATGCCTTTCTGTTTGATCGCCCAACCCGACCTCTGAGCTGATGCAGTTCTGCCAAACCAAAATTATCTGCCTGATTGATGATAATAGTGTTAGCATTTGCTATATCAATTCCGTTTTCAACAATGTTAGTAGACACCAATACATCAAACTTATGATTATAAAAGTCAGTAATGATCTTTTCGAGTTGAGAGCCCGTCATTTGACCATGTCCGAATCGAACACGAACATCCGGAACCAGACGCCGGATCATTTCAGCAACTTCTTCAATGTTTTTTACTCTGTTATTGATAAAGAAAACCTGACCACCACGACTCATTTCCTGAAGTATCGCATCTTTGATCAATTCTTCGTCAAAGCTGTGAATTTCGGTGTAAACTGGCTGCCGATTAGGAGGTGGTGTATTTATTATACTTAAGTCTCTGGCGCCCATCAGAGAAAATTGGAGAGTTCTGGGGATAGGAGTAGCTGTTAGTGTTAGTACATCTACAGCGGCTCTGAATTCTTTAAGTTTTTCTTTAGCACTTACTCCAAATCGTTGTTCTTCATCTACAACTATCAATCCAAGATCATTGAACTTTATATCTTTGGAGAGAATTCTGTGGGTACCTATCAGAATATCAACTTCTCCGGCGTCCAGCTTCTTTAATACTTTAGTTTGTTCCGCTTTTGTCCTGAATCTTGAAAGCACTTCTACAGAAACAGGAAATTTCCCAACCCTTTTTTGAAATGTTTTAGCATGTTGTTCAGCAAGTATAGTAGTAGGAACAAGTACTCCAACTTGTTTATGATCCATAACGGCTTTAAATGCAGCTCTTACAGCAACTTCAGTTTTACCAAAACCAACATCTCCACAAACCAGACGGTCCATAGGCTGTTCACTTTGCATATCCTGTTTTACAGCCTGTATAGCCAGATCTTGATCCGGGGTTTCTTCGAACTGAAAATTAGCTTCCATTTCTGTTTGCCAACTTGTATCCTCGCTAAAGGAATAAGCTTTTTGTGCCTTTCTTTTAGCGTATAATAAGATAAGTTCTCTGGCAATGTCCTTTACTTTCTTCTTGGTCTGAGCTTTTTTTCTTGCCCATTCACCAGAACCGAGTTTAGTTATTCTTGGAGCAGTTCCTTCTTTACCTGAATATTTTTGAAGCTTATGAAGGCTGCTCACATTTACATAAAGAACAGAGTCATCTTTATAGCGAAGTACAACGACTTCCTGTTCTGTTTCTTTTACCTGAATATTTTTGAAGCCTGCAAATTTCCCAATTCCATAATCTACATGAACTACAAAATCACCGATGTTAAGGTCTTTGAGTTCCTTGAAGGATATGCCGCCCTGGTGTTTTCTTTTCTTTATTTTAGGGCGGTAATAACGGTTAAAAATTTGATGGTCAGTATAAACACAAAGGCCCGATGAAGGATATATAAAACCTTCATGTAAGGATTTAACCATCAGGGAATAATCAAATTCTCGAGATCTTTCTCCAAGCAATTCTTCAAACCTTCTTTTTTGCCCATCATTGTCACAGCAAATCAGAACATGATTTCCAGCCTTACTTTGTTGGGTGATGTCCTTGCGTAATAATTCAAAATTTCCGTGGAAGTCAGGTTGTGGTTTAGACCCAAAACTGAAATGATTTTTAAAGGCGTTTGAAGTGCCGAATATAATCTGATTATTAAACTTGTTAATACTTTCAAGGTATTCAGCTTCAGATAGATATAGCTCTTCTGTTTTTGAAACTTCAGGATCATCTAAATCAATATATGCTTGTTCAGACTGATGAAAAAAATCTTCAATATTTGAAAGGATCAGTTCGGGGTTTATCAGAACTATCGCCGTGTCTTCATGAAAATAAGAAAGAAAACCTGACTTCTCTGAGTCGGGTAAATTTGTAAGATCAGGGATAAATTTAGCTTGATTTAAAAAAGAAACTGATCGTTGAGAATCGGCATCAAATTCCCGAATAGATTCCAGTTCATCCCCAAAAAACTCAAGTCGAATCGGGTATTCTCCCGCAAATGGATAAACATCAAAGATTCCGCCACGTATTGCGAAGTCACCGGGTTCATCTACGAATCTGGTAGGATTATATCCCTGATCTACGAGTTGTTCTTTTAATTTTTCCGGATCCAGTGTATTTCCTTTTGTAACAGATACACTCACTTTATCGAGCACATGAGGAGGCGCTACTTTTTCTGAAATTGCGGAAGCTGAAGCAGTAACTATTTTTTTTGCACGGCTTTTTAATTGTTCAAGAGCTTCTGATCGGAGTACAAGTGAGCCTGAATCTACGATTTGACCTGAATCGTAAGGTTTATGGTTAGTGGCAGGAAAACTGATCAGCTTTGATTCTGATATTACGTTCAAATCAGCTTTTAAAAAACGCTCATTTTCCTCTGTATCTGTGATAACCAGAACGGTCTTATATGACTTATTCAGTTCATTTATAGCAAATGAAGTTAAAGAGCCTACGCTTTCTTTTATTAAAACATTACTATTGTTGTTTATAAATGACAGGTATTCTGAAAATAATGGAGTGTCAGAGACTCTTTTTACTAAAGTACTTTTCTTCATGAATAGGTTAAGAGATACGGGAAACTAATTAGAATCTTAAGGTACGAAAGAAGATGGAAGAAAGAATGGGGAACATAAGAACAGTTGAATATTCAACATCCAACAAAGGAATATTCAACTTTTTAATAAAGAATTTGAATGTCGCAAACTGATTTTTGTATTTCGCTTATGCTTCTACTACGCTTCTTAATACAAAACGATCTGTTGCAAAAGCTATTGAAAACAGAAGCAAAGAAACTCCCAGATAGATTGGGTATTCATCCTTGTAGTCGGTGTAGATAAGTTCTTCTACTTCCGATTTTTCCAACTCATCAATTTCGTTGTATACATTAATTAATTCTTCAGTATCTGTAGCCCGGTAATATCTTCCACCTGTTAATTGAGCAACTGAAGTAAGCATTTCTTCATCAATATTAACTTCTATATTCTGGTAACGACGACCAAATATCGGGTCTTGAATTGGGTAAGGAGCCGTGCCTCTTGTTCCTGCTCCAATGGTATAAATTTTAATTCCGTATGTAACAGCCAGATCTGCTGCAGTTACAGGATCAATTTCACCGGCATTATTTTGTCCATCAGTTAAAAGTATTATGACCTTACTTTTGGTTTCGCTGTCCTTCAATCGGTTAATAGCAGTTGCAATTCCCATTCCGATTGCGGTTCCATCCTCAATAATGCCCATTTCAAGGTCTTCAAGTAATTGCGTGAGCAGTTTATAATCGAGAGTGGGAGGGACTACTGTAAAACTCTTCATCGCAAAAGTAACTAAGCCTATCCGGTCAGATACTCTTTTATCTACAAACTCTTTAGCTACTTCTCTGGCTGCTTCAAAGCGGTTTGGTTGAAGATCCTCAGCTCGCATAGAAGAAGAGATATCAATAACCATTACAATATCTATCCCTTCGGCATTTCTTTCAATAGTTGTGAGTTTTTCCTGGGGACGTGCTAACGCTATAATCAAAAGAGCAAAACCCGACCAACTAAAAAGTGCAGTAAGCCAATGTAAGTTAGCTTTCCAATTTCCCGGAAGATTCTTTGCATCATCAAGAGAAGAAAAAGAAAGTGCGGCTCTTTTTTTTCCAAGTATTCGATACAGATACATTCCAATAATAAAAGGAAGCAGTAAAAGTGCCCAAAACCATTCCGGATTAGCCCACTGCATATTTTTCCTCCTCTTTTTGAATAAACTGACTTTCAAAATCTACTTTCATACGATGAATTCTTGAGCTGTCAACAATTTTTGCTCGTTCCAGAAAAGCCAATCCTTCCTTATAAGCGGTCCAGGATTCATCAAGTGTTGGTTTGAATTTCGCAAACTTGGTCATATCAGCCTCGTTTAAAACAGTACGGGTATGTTTTACTAATTGTACGTCAACTCCAAACGCGTCCATATAACGAAGCACTTCACGGGTAGTAGATTCCAGAGCAGGGATCTTGTACAACTCTTCAATATACCATCTCAATGCATCTCCAAGCTCACTGTAAAACCATTTAAAATCCTTTTCTGAGTTTGCAGTGTGTTCTTCTTTAATACTAAGTAAAACTGATTCCAGTTCTTGAATTGGGTTCTTAAATTCAGGAACCGGTTTTGGTTCATCAGATTCTGTCTGTTGATTTCTGAAGTATTTCCACCAAATAAAAAATGCTATTTCTAAAAGTATCAGCAACCCGATCAAGTAAGGCCATAGAACAACAGGGAACGCATAATTTGGTTTTAAAGGTTTGAATTCGTCCTCTTCAGATGCAATGGTTTGTTTATAGGATAAAGGATAGGGTTTACTAAAAACCAGATTCGTATCTGCGTTAGAAACAATTTTAACAGGCAAGGGAGGAATCGCATCGTCTTCAATCCCAAAAAACTGTAACTCATATTGTGCACTGTCGTTTGCAGCACTGACTTTAAAATGCTTTACAGAGATAAATTCAATATCGCCGCCAAATGAATTTGAATCAGGGAAAATTACTTTTTCAGCAGGCGAGGAATTTTTTACAGCAATAGAAAAGTTAAAAATTTCACCTACAGTCAAAGAATCACTTGGACCGGTAGTCGATAAATTCTGAGCAGTGGAGGTTCCTGAAATCAAACAAAAACAACCAATAAAAGTAATTAAATTTCTGTAAAATGAACGCCGATCAATGTTGATCATTAAAGATTTTTATCTGCTTAATTTTTTTTGATGAATATAAAATATTGAGCTTAATATAATGGCTTTTCAGAGCATTGTTTAATCAAATTTACATCTCAAAGATTTTATGAAATAAGAATAAATAATAGTAGTTTTTCAGAATCATCTGTAAAGTAAAATTAATACATGATTTGGGTTAAAAATTTTCTTCTAAGTGTAGCAGTAGTATGTCTGTTTCAGGCATGTTTTGTATTTCAGGAAAAAGCACCGTTAACAGAAAATTCAGTTAATATTCAGGAGTTCAAAGAGATTGAAGAACTACCTGGTTTGGATGCTTACGGGTACATTAAAGATGAAGCTGTGGTAAAGGAAGCTAAGGTAAAGAGAAATGAAAGTTTATATATCATTCTGAGATCATTAGATGTAGCTCCTGAAGATATCTATACGATCCAGCAAAAATCGAAAGGGAAATTTAATCCCAGAAGGATAAATCAAAATCAAAAATACTACACTTATCACGATGCAGAGACGGGAGCTCCAACCCGAATGATTTTTCATCAGACAGCTACTGATTATGTAATATTTGACTGGAGTAATGGAATTGAAGTTGAGACAGGTTCCAAAGAAATCGAAACCGAGATTGCTACTGCTTATGGAACCATTGAATCTTCGTTATATGAAACTCTGGTAGGGCAGGGTGTAAATATGTTAGTGGCAAATGGCTTAAGCGAGATATTTGGTTGGGAAGTAGACTTTTTCAGGTTATATAAAGGGGATAAATTTAAAGTGATTTATGAAAAGCGCTTTGTAGATGGAAAACCTTATGGTATTGGACAGATAATTGCAGCAGAGTTTGAGCATCGTGGACAAATATATGATGCTTATTTTTATGAAAGCGATGATGCATACGGCTACTATGATAATCTGGGAAATAGTGTCCAAAAAGCTTTGTTAAAAGCTCCTTTCAAGTATTCTCAGCGAATAAGTTCGAATTTTTCATATAACCGTTTTCATCCTGTACTGAAAAGAAGGATGCCGCATTATGGAGTAGACTACGCTGCGCCTATGGGAACACCTGTAATTTCGGTAGGAGATGGAGAGATTATTACATCCAGATATAACGGAGCTGCCGGAAATATGGTTAAGATCAGGCATAATTCAACATATTCTACAGCTTATCTTCATTTAAGTGGATATGCATCCGGAATAAAAGAAGGAAGGAGGGTTAAACAAGGCCAGGTTATTGGGTATGTAGGAAAAACCGGAAGGGTTACAGGGGTTCACTTGCATTACAACGTTTATAAAAATGATAGTCCCGTAAATCCGGTTAAATTAGTTTTGCCACCTTCCAAAGGAATCTCTGAAGCCGAACTTGAAACATATAAAGCATTTATTGAAGACAAAAAATCAGAGCTGGAAAAAATAGGTCAGGAAGAAAGTTTAGCTGAGGTGCTGAATTAGTTAATAACGGTTTACTCTTCTTAAAAAGAAGTTCATAAGAGGTTGTACATAAGATTGATTTGTACTCACTTCCACTGCGTCTATCTTCATTTTTAACAGTTTATCATGCAATACCTGTTTTTGAGATAGTCTTTTTTTGCGGTATGTTTCTCGTACTTTTTTACTTGAAGTATCAATCAATATTTCTCTGTTTGACTCCGAATCTCTTAGAGGTATAATACCAAGATTAGGCAGTGTTTCTTCGTGTTCATCATTTACTATTATGCTTACAAGATCATGTTTCTGATTGGTAATTCTAAGCTGTTTATCGAAGTTGCTATCCTGAAAGTCAGAAGCCAGAACAACAATTGCTTTTCTGTCTAATAAACGATTGATATATGATAAAGCATTGGCAATGCTTGTTCCTTTTCCGGTTGGTTTCGTCGTGTATAACTCCCGGATCAATCTTAATACATGTGTTTTACCTTTTTTAGGAGGAACTACTTTTTCGATGTGATCGCTAAACAGAACAAGTCCCACCTTATCGCTGTTTTTTATTGCGCTGAATGCCAACACAGCGCAGATCTCAATAGCCAGATCCATCTTTGTTTGATTGAGTGTCCCAAAAGTTCCGCTGGGTGAAATATCGACACAAAGCATTAACGTTTGTTCACGCTCCTCTTCGAAAATTTTGATATATGGATCACCTGTTCTTGCTGTAACATTCCAGTCAATTTGCCGGATATCATCGCCATAATTATAAGCTCTGACTTCAGAGAACTCCATTCCCCGTCCTTTAAATGCAGATTGATACTCACCTCCAAACAGCGTGTTAACGATGCCTTTCGTCTGAACTTCAAGCTTTCTGATTTTCTTAAGAACCTCTTTTGATACCATAAACAGTGATCCGAGTTAAAAATTCGTTAGCTAATCTAAGCATATTAAATACATTAAAAGATATATTTTAACGAACAATTAAACGATAATTAATTAAAGTTAATATTGGGATACCTCATTGTTCGGTTTAATTCCAAAATCAATCCCTAAAGTAATGCAAGCATAATTTTAAACATTAAGATACTCTAATACTAAAATAGATAATTAGACACTTTTCATTAAAGCTATCTAACGGGGTTTATCTGAGGGTATGGGTATCTTTTCACAGCGCAAAAAGCGCGAAATAACTAAAAATAAACACACTTATGAAATATAAGTATCTATTTTTATTCGTTTTATTTCTGGGTTTATCTGTAAATACTTATGCACAAAATGAAGATTTGTCCTCTGTCCTGAGGGTATATAAAATCTCAATTGATGCAGAAGGTAATGAGGTTGCAACTGAAGTGACCGAAGTTAAGCCGGGAGATATCATCGAATATCGACTAACTTACCAGAATGAAACAGATGGTGATTTGACACAAATTACTCCTGTTTTGCCAATTCCACCTGAGATGTTCTATCTCGAAAGCACTGCATCGCCAGCGCTAAGTGGGGCAAGCGTTAGTACTATTGCTAATGACTTCAGACAACCACCATTGACACGTCAGGTTACTTTGCCGGACGGATCACAGGTAAACCGCGTCATTTCTGCTCAGGAATACCGACGCTTACAATGGCTAGTTCCTGCTCTTGCGGCTGGAGAAAGCATAACTCTTACCGCAAGAGTTGAGGTCCGATCATGATCAGGACTAAAACGGAATTTCAAAATTCAAATCTAAACAGTGTTCAAAAAAACAAACAATTGAACCATAATAATAGGATTCAAACAATGAAAACAACACATAAACTACGACAAAGGGTACAAGCTTTGTTTGGTATGTTGATGGTTTTTGCTGTTGTACTTGGCACATCTTCGGATGTTTTTGCTCAGGTACCACCTGCATCTTCATCCATCGGTAACCAGGCAACAGCAACGTACATTGATAATGGTAGTAACAATCAGTCTGTTACTTCTAATACTGTTGTTACAACTGTACAACAGGTAGCAGGTGTTACAATTACAGCCGGAGCAACCAAGCAGGTTAGTATCGGTGGTCAGGTAACATTCAGTCACATTATTACCAACACAGGTAACGGAACTGATCAGTTCACGATTACTGCAGTTGATGCGAATAATGGAGCATATAACTTCAATAACATCAGGATTTATCCGGATGCCAACAAAGATGGAGTTGCGGATAACTTTACTGAAATATCTATAACACCAAACGTTGACCGTGCAGGGCTTGCAAATAATACTTACGGAGTTGTAATTGTAGCTGATGTACCGGCTGGTGCACAGGACGGTCAGTTTGAAGATATCACAGTAACTGCAACAAGTAAGTTCAGTACAGATAACGGCGGAAATGAAAATGCGGTTGCTACTGACAAAGCAGTTGTTGATGAAGATGCTGTAATTTCAGTTAGTAAGGGCGTTAGTCAGACTACAGCTGATGTAGGAAACACGCTTACTTACACTATTCAGTATTCTGAAAATGGTACAGCAGCGGCAACTAACCTTGTTTTGAAGGATCCGATTCCTGCAGGTTTAACTTACGTACCGGGAACAGCAGTATGGAGTGGTAAAACAGGATTCCTTACTGATGCTGATGATGGTAACGAAAGTGGAATTACCTTTGAACATATAACAGGCGGTACTCAGGATACCTTGAGTGCAGTTGTTGCAAATGTAGCTAACGGTTCTTCAGGTACTCTTTCTTTTCAGGTAACTATTGATACCGGTCAGGAAGGGGAAACCATCACGAATACAGTAATTACTACTCATGATGATATTGTGGGTGACAACACTGTTAATGGTACTCCAGTAACTGTAAATGAAAACTATGACATTGCATTAGTTGATGCTCAGGTTGTTTTGGTTGATTCCAGCGAGCAGGGTGCTACTGTTAATTTCGTAAACCGTTATGTAAATACAGGTAGTACTGCTGATACGTATAACATTACCCTTGGTACTGATAACTATCCTAGTGGTAGACAGTTCTTTCTTTACAAGGCAGATGCAAATAACCAACCTACCAGTACTTACCAAGATACCGGTACAGATGGAATCGAAGATACAGGTCAGATCCAACCTGGAGACACTGTAGTTGTAATTTTACAAGTTCAGTTGCCATCAGGAATAAGTGGTGTTGGTCCGTTCTCTGTTGATAAGACGCTTACATCTATAGGTGATCCTAACGAAAGCGCTACTCATACTGATAGGTTAAATACCATTGTAGCTCCTACAGTTGATTTGACAAACAATGCTGCTGCCGGATTAGCAGGAGCCTTAGGTGAAGGGCAAGGACCTGAACCAACTGTAGTTGTTAGCCAAACAACTAATCCGGGAACTACAGTATCTTTTACACTTTTTGTAAAAAATACAAGTGCCGGACAAGATGCTTATGATTTGGACTTTGCAGCTGATACAAATGCTTCCGGAGCTCTTTTAAATCCGGGAACAATGCCTACAGGTTGGACGGTTACTTTCCGCGATCCTAATGCCGGAAACAGTATTATAAGCGAAACCGATGATTTAGCAGCCGGAGCAAGCAAACAAATAACTGCAGAAGTATTTATTCCAGCTGGCTACCAACCGGGAATACAAGCGGTTTATTTCCAGGCTTTTTCAGCTACTACAAACGCGATTGATATTATTCATGACCAGGTAGTTGTGAATACGTTGCAAAATATGCAGTTAACTGCGAACGGATCAGGTCAAATTGCACCTGGTGGATCTCGTAACTACCTCCATACGCTTACTATTTTGAGTAACGTAACTGAGAATGATAGTTCAAATTCTAATCTTGAAATTGAATTAACAAACTCTAAGCCGGTAGGTTGGACTTCCAACGTTTATTGGGATATAAACAATAACGGTGTAATTGATGCTACTGACTCTCTGTTAACCTCAGGAGCAACTGCAGGTACGTACAACCTACCTGAAGAAGTAGGTAACCTTGGCTTTAACGACCAGGTTAAATTCATTGTTAAAGTTACCGGTTTGGCCGGACTTGATGATGGAGAGACCAATACAACTACGATCACTATTAGTGATAACCTGAGTAACCTTGCTTCAAGAAGTAATACTGATATTACTGAAGTACAAGCAGGTCTTGTTGTTGTAGAAAAATTCCAGGCACCTGATGCCGGTGGTAGTGCAGGAGCATTTACTAAGAATCCGTTCAATGTGTTACCTGGTGATACAGTGTATTATAAAATCACTGTTCGTAATGATGGTTCGCAGCCAGTTACAACCATTTCTATAACTGATGACACACCGTCGTTCACAAAAATGTTGGTAGCAGCAGCTACAAATGTTAATTCCGGAACGATCGGAAGTATAGTTATCACATCTCAACCTGCAGTTGGTGCTACCGGTACCATCCAGGTTGATATAGATCAACTTGATCCTACAGAAGAAGTGCAGCTTACATTTGCTGTAAAAGTAGACAGTTGAGCTAAATAAATATTCATAACCCAGAATTATGAGAATGAGGCTGATCCCTCATTCTCCTTTTAAAAGTTTTAAAAAATAAAAAGTGTACAAAATTAACTCTCTCATATCATTTCTGGTTCTGCTGCTTATAGCAGGGATGGGAGAGGTTCGTGCACAAAACGCCCCAACAAGTGGAACTTCTATTAAGAATCAGGTATCGACTACTTATTCTGAAACAGGTGAAACAATACCGATTGAAATACTTTCAAATGAAGTAAACGTTGTTGTTGATGCTACTATTGATTTTGCCCTGGAACTCAATAATTCATTCAAAAGGTTCAGAGGTGAAAAAGTAGAGTTTGATCATTTCCTGATTAACCGAGGAAATGTAGCTTCTACATTTGATATCAAGATTTATAACTGGGAGCAGGGAGAATATGATCTTGAAGATCTAGAATGGTTGAATGGAAGCAAGTCTAAAATTCAGAATACTGACACTTTATTTCAGACAATAACATTAAATCCCGGAGAGCGATTCGACTTCAGATATTCAGGTGCAATTAATGAAGCTGAAGATGACTCGATCACATCTATTGTTAATGTAGAAGCAATTTCAAGAGAGTTTGATGTCAGGTTGTTGAAACGTGATTCGGTTTATGTTTTATCAGGAGCAAGAATTGACTTGACTAAAACTCAATCAGGTGACCAGGAAAAACTACCGAATGAAAACTACACCTATACTATTGCAGGAATAAACAATGGTGATGTTTCGGCATTACCAAGAAGCGGAATTACGATTGATGGAATAGCGTCGAATAAAATTATACTGCTTGACTCTATTCCTTCAAATGTGAGTTTTGTTCAATTCACAGAAACAACGAACGGACAAGAGCTTTATGGGTATGAAGGAAATGGTAAATATGAGTTTAGCTCATCATTGCCTTCAGATCCGGAATTAGTTTCTTTCATTGGTCTTGCTTTTGATGAACTTGGTTCGGGAGAAGAGTTTAGCACAACTTTCGAAGTACAAATCAATCCCGGAGCTAGTGAGAAAGTCGAAAACAGAGCAGAGATTAGTTATAGCGATCCGGAAGACAATCTTATTATTGATGATGTATCTGATAATGTAATAGCTTTTCTACCATCAAACGGTGCTACCATCGACTACTTTACTGATGATACCTTTGGAAAGAAGACGGGAACATCAAGTATAGGTCGTAAACTTCATCTTCAGGCAACTGCTGCAGCATGTAATGAATTCAGATCAAGAATTGATACAACAGAAATAACATTACAATCTTTTGAAACCAGTGATGCTGAAAAATTCATTGGAATTGAAACAGGCATAAACACCAGTTTATTCAGAATTGCCGGCGGAGTAGCAACAAGAAATGCTGCTGATTTTGATGTAGTAATTGGTAACGATATTCTTGAAACAGTTGAAGATGACGTAATACAGGCAAGACTGAATTGTAGCGGGATCAATAATACCGGAGGTGGTGGTGAAGGAGCAAGAATTGAAACTACGGTTATTGTAGATCCTTATGGAATTGTGTTTGACAGTGAAACCAATCAGCCAATCAAAAATGCAAAAGTAACAGTGATAGATGTTACCGGTGCTAATAACGGTGGCGACGCAGGTGGAAGAGCAAAGGTTTACGAAACAGACGGAACTACTCCTGCTCCAAGTGAATACATTACAGGTCCTGATGGAAGATTTGCTTTCAGGTATCTTGAAACAGGAACTTATAAAGTTGAGGTAGAAACTCCGGAGGGTTATACTTTTTCATCTGAAGTACCATTGGGTCTGTTACCAACCGGACGTAAAGTTGATACATTAGCATCTTATGGTAAGGATTGGGTTTTCAGTAATGTTCCACAGGGTACAAATTTTGATATTCCTTTAGATCCACAAGCAAGAGGAGTTTTATTCACAAACAAAACAGTAGACCGACCAACTGCAGAAATTGGTGATTACATCAATTATACAATTACTATTAAAAGTGAAGCGATTAATACGGTTAGAAATCTATTTATTGATGACTTGCTTCCATTTGGTTTCGAATATCAGTTGGGATCCACAAAACTGGATGGTGTAAAGCTTCAAGATCCTGAAGGTGGTAAAGGTCCGAGTTTGAAATTTGATGTGGGCGATATCGAATCAGGAACAACTAAAGAATTAACATACAGAGTATTTGTAGGACCTGGATCAGAAAAAGGGAAAGGAATAAACGTTGCAGTAGCTAAGAGTGATGAAGTAGTAGTAAAAAGCAGTAATGAAGCTAAAGTAAAAGTAGAAGTTCGTGGCGGTCTGTTCAATGACAATGCATATATAATTGGTAAAGTCTTTCAGGACTGTAACGAAAATGATATGCAGGATCCGGGTGAAGTTGGAGTGCCGGGTGTTCGATTATATATGGAGAATGGTACTTTTGTAGTTACCGATAGCGAAGGGAAATATACTTTCTATGCAGTAAGTCCAAATAAGCATGTTCTTAAAGTTGACAACTATTCACTTCCGGAAGGAAGTAAGTTATCAGTTCTGGATAACCGTCATGCCAACGATCCTTCAAGTAGATTTGTGGATGTTAAGAAAGGGCAACTTCACAGAGCTGACTTTGCAATTTGTGAATGTACTCCGGGAGTTAATGAGGAAATAAATTCAAGAAGAGAGTTGCTTTCTCAAACATCTAAAGACGCACTGTCAGGTTCTTTAAAAAGAAGCTTCACATTAAATGAAAGTAACGCTCAATCTGGCAGAGGTCAGTTTGAAAATGCAAGTGGTACTGTAGACGGTAAGGCTTCGGTATCGAGAAAAGCTGCTACAAGTCCTGATGGAAAATTAACTAACAATGCTAAAGAAGAAGAGCAAGCTCCATCACAAGGTAGACTACTTGAAGAAGCCCTAATGGAAGCAGAGGATGGTTTAGGATTTTTGAATCTTTCAAATAATGATACTCTTTCCGTTAACAACTATACGATTTGGGCTAAAGGAAAATCAGGTGCCAAGTTCTTACTTACACTAAATGGAAATCTGATTACTGATGAGAAAGTTGGTCAATCTTCCGTTTCACCAACAAATAATTTACAAGGTTGGGAATATGTAAGTATCGATTTTAAAGCAGGTAAGAATGTATTGGTATTAGAAGAGATTGATCCATTTGGCAATATCAGAGGCAGAGAAGAAATTCAAGTGTATGCTCCGGGTAAAACCAGCCGACTTAAAGTAACTGCTCCAAGGAATTTCGTTTCTGCTGATGGAGTTTCTTCTGCCTTGATAAGAGTAGAAATACTTGATGAAAATGATATCAAAGTAGGTGATCAGGTATTAGTAACACTAGATACTGAATTCGGAAATTGGAAAGTTAAAGACAACAATACTAATGAGCCCGGAACTCAGACTTTTATTGAAGGTGGTGTCGCGGAATTTGAACTTACTTCTACTACTCAACCAAAAACTACTTTGGTTCGTGCTAATTTGGGTATTATAAAAGGAGAAGTAAAAGTAGAATTTCTACCGGATCTAAGACCTTTAATCGCTGCAGGTATCATTGAAGGTACGCTTAGATTTAATCAGCAAGTGAACATAAGCTCTGAAAAAGAGGCCGATGGTTTCGAAAGAGAGTTAAAGCAGCTTTCCTATGATTTCCAGAACTTTACAGGTGATGCAAGGCTTGCTTTCTTTATCAAAGGTAAAATAAGCGGAAGGTCACTTCTGACTGCTGGCTTTGATTCTGAAAAGTCAAAAGAAGATCGATTATTCAGAGATATCAGACCGGACGAATTTTATCCTGTATATGGAGAATCATCTATTAAAGGTTTTGATGCCCAATCTTCCAGCAGGCTTTATGTACGTGTAGACAGAGGCAAAACTTATGCACTATATGGTGACTTTATTACTCAGGAAAGAGATCAAAATGTACAATTAGGTACATACAGTAGAGCCCAAACCGGTTTAAAAGCGAATTTTGAAGAAGGAAAGATAAAAGCTCAGGCATTTGGTGTAAATGCATTCTCGAGCAGAAAAGTAAGAGAATTCCAGGGACAGGGGATTTCACGGTACGATCTTCCTGACACTGACATTGTAGATAATAGTGAGATCATTGAGATAGTAACATACGACAGAGAACAACCCGAAGTAATTTTAAGTGTTGAACCACTGACTCGTTTCCGTGACTATGTAATAGATCCGTTTTCAGGTGTGATCACTTTTAAAAATCCTGTCTCAAGTGTGGATATTGATTTCAATCCGGTATTTATAAGAGCTACTTACGAAGTAACCAATAACCAGGACAGATACTTGATAGGTGGTATCAAAGCCGAAACGGAACTTAGAGAAGGTATCAAGGTAGGTGCTAATGCAGTTCAGGATAACAATCCGGAAAATAATTTCAGATTACTTTCAGCTAACATTTCTGCAGAATTGAGTAAGGGAACAAAATTAGTTGGTGAATTTGCTAACACCAATACCGATAATAACGGAAATGGTAGTGCAGCTAGAGTTCAGGTAAATCACAAAGGTTCAAAATTGGATGTATTTGCTCAATTAGGTAAATCAAATGAGGACTTCAGTAATGAAGGTTCCAGTTTGGGTCAGGGGAGAACGGAAGCCAGAGCCAGAACACGTTATAAGTTAAACAGCTCAACTTCATTAAAGAATGAGCTTTTATTTACAAGAAACGATACAACAAGCGATCGTACTTTTGGCGGCTTGATTTCAGCTGAAAAAACTTTTGGAAATAATATCAACGCCGAACTTGGACTTAGATATTCAGAAAATTATAAGTCAGCACTTGATTCAACTACTTATAACACAAACATAAGAGGAAAAGTTAAAGCTGATCTTCCATTCATTTCAGGAGCTTCTGCATTTGGTGAAGTAGAACAAGACCTGGATGAAGCGGATAAGCGATTAATTGCAATTGGTGCCGATTATCGACTAAGAAAGCTTGCAAAATTATATGCGCGTCATGAGTTCATATCCAGTGCTGCAGGCATAAATACTCTAAATAGCTCTCAACAGAGAAATAATACTGTAGTTGGTATTGATGCTAATTACATGAAAAACGGTAAAGTGTACAGTGAATATAGAGTTAATGATTCTTTCGATGGCAGAAGTGGCCAAGCTGCTATAGGATTGAGAAATCAATTTCAGTTAACACAAGGTCTGGGACTTAACTTTGGTTTTGAAAGAGTATTTACTTTGGAAGGACAGGCTGTGAATGACGGAACAGCAATTACATCTGCAATGGATTACACAGGCAGTACAAACTGGAAAGCTACAGCAAGAGCTGAAGCGAGATTTACATCTACTGATAATTTATATCTGAATAGCCTTGGTTACGGATTAAAGTTAAACACCGACTGGACGCTCCTAACAAAGAATATCATTTCGTTGAATACCAAAGATGGTGTATCAGGTTTAAGTAAATTACAAGAACGTTTACAAGTAGGTGCAGCATACAGAAGTACATCAACAAACAAATTTGATGCACTTTTCCGTTATGAGTTTAAGCATGAGATAGACAAGAATATTGATGAAGATTTTTTCAGAACAGCTCATGTACTCTCATCTCATGGAAATTATCATCCAACTACGGATCTGACTTTATCAGGTAGAGTTGCTGCTAAATATTCTTTAGAGTCAGATAGCCAGTTAAGAACTTCAAGCTTCCTTGAATTGATTTCCGGTAGAGTTATCTATGATATAGACGAAAAATGGGATGCAGGTATAAATGCCAGTTTACTTGCTAACAGTGATTTCACAACAAAAGATTATGGCCTGGGTGTTGAAGCAGGATTTTTAATTGCTACAAATTTAAGACTTGCAGCCGGATTCAATTTCTTTGGTTACGATGATCAGGATCTTGTTGCAAATAACTACACTCAAAGAGGTGCTTATTTAGGATTCAGTTATAAGTTTGATGAGCGCTTATTTGATAACCTGATTCCTGAGAGAGCAAAAAAGACTCCGATTATTGATCCGAATAACTATTTAACATGTGAAGAAGAGTGTTTCGTTGTTGATACAACTCCTGTTGAGATCATTCCATTTACTCCTGAAGTAATTCCTCATTCTCTGACAGTAAATCCAATTGCAGCCAGAAGTCTTGCTTTCGGAGAATTGGAAACACTGACAGTACTTCCAAAGCATATTCACTTCAACAACAACAGTACTTACATAAATCAGCCTGCTGCTCAAATGCTTGATAAAGTTGCTAAATTCTTAATTGAACGTGATGATGATTACTTCATTAAAGTAACGGGGCACACGGATAGCAAGAGTTCTCAGTCTTACAACTTAGCATTGTCGGAAAGAAGAGCTAAGGCGGTAAGAGCTTATATGGTAGCTGCTGGTGTGGATGCAGATAAATTACAGTTCGAAGGGTTGAGCTTCAGTAAAAATGCTGCTCCGGAGAAGGATCGTGTAGATATGGCCAGAAACAGACGTGTAGAACTGGAACTAAGTGTGGAAAACAGAAACATCAGATTTATTTCTCAGGTAGAAGATCTTCAGGTTAATCCAAGAATCAGAGGTATCAGAAGCTGGGATTATGTATTCATCGCGGAGCATAATGCGGTTCCGAGTGGTCTAAATCTAGGTGCAAATTCATCTCTTAACAGAGTTCATGAGTACCTTGTACAACGTGTATCATTACCGATGAAGGAATACCAGAATTTAACAGTACAGATAAACGCTCCATCACTTGAAATTGGTAACAGAGTTAAGGCTATTCTTTATGGAGAAGGCGTAGCTCAGGATCGTATAATTGTATCTCAAATTTCCGGAAATGAAGTTGAATTTGATTACTCTGATGATTCATTCTTAAGAATTTATGACCAAAAAGACGACATCAACCTTGTAAGCAACAGTCTGGCTCTAAGAATGATGGACAACATGATGAATATATTACGACAAAGAGAAGACTTATTATTAATAAGGGACTTCTCACAAAGCTATACAGTGCCGAATATGGTAACTTTTGCAGGAAACAGTGCTCAATTAAGTAATGAAGTTCAGGCTATTCTTTCAAGAATTGGTTCTTATCTGAAAAATTCAGTTTCAGTAAGAATTGCCTTGACGGGAGACGGAAGTCAGACTTCTTCTTCAAGATTGAAAGCTTTGAAAGACTACTTAGTTGAATGGGGTATTGATGCAAACAGAATTGAAATCAGTAATGGATCAACAGCATCAGATAATCAGGTGAATATCAAATATCTGAATGCAGATTCAATCAACCTTTTAGAATTAGACCTTATCAATGATGGTAAAGGCGGGGGTAAATAATTGAGTATTAAGAAAATTACATATCAATTAAGAATAGCCGGTCTAATTCTGGCTGGGTTTTTCTTTTTTCTTCAAACTGAGAGTGCTTCAGCTCAGGTAGTAGTAAACGAGACCACACTGGTGTCTGATTCCTATACAGTAATAGCAGATGGACAAGTTACTATCACAATTAAAGGTGGTGATGGAGGAAATGGTATTAACACTATTGGTGGTGAAGGAGCCACTGCCGTTGCTACTTTCGCAGTAAATGCAGGAGATGTAATTCGTTATGTAGTTGGGGAAGCAGGTAATACCCACGGAGGATCCAGTGCTGGTGGAGGAGGTAGTACTGGCGTATATATAAATGATGTACTTGTAATGGTTGCCGGTGCCGGTGGTGGTGGTGATAATTCCAACGGTGCTATTGGTTTAGGCGGTAATAATATTACAGCAGGTGATGCGGGAACAGGAGATGGACCTGGTGCAGCGGGTACCAACGGAAATGGTGGAGGCACAACTACAAATACAGCAGCTGCAGGTGGTGGAGGTGGTGCATTTTCTGCGGGAGGTTCGTCTGACGCAGGAGGTGGTGCCCGTGCGGATGCAACTACAACAGATACATCACAGCTTCTGGATATTGCAAATGGAGGAACCGGTAACGGTACAGGTTCAGCCGGTGGTCGTGGATTTACAGGTGGCGGTGGAGCAGATTCTAATTATAGTGGTGGTGGAGCCGGTTATTCCGGTGGTGGTGGTGCAGGAGCTAATGGTGGAGCAGGAGGTGGAGGCTCATTTATAGCTGCTTCGGCTATATCAAGTAGTTTTACAGCAGGTGGCGACGGAACTGGAAATGAGAATAACGGTTCTATAGTTGTCAATTTTGCCGATAATCCTCCTCAGTTAGAAACCAGTACCATCAATGGTACAACGTTAACGTTAGATTACGATCAAATTCTTAATGCGTCATCTACACCTGCAGTAGGTGATTTTGATGTTAAAGTTAATGGGGCATCTATTACAGTAACAAATGTTTCTATTAACAATGATATTGTTACAATTACTGTGTCTCCGGGTGTAGTCTTAAGTGATAATGTTGCTTTGGATTATACAGCTGGTACAAATCCTATTCTAGATCAGCAAGGTACACAAGCAGCAAATCTTTCTAATCAAACGGTAACCAATAACACTCCGGATATTACGCCTCCGGGAATTCCTCAGAATGTATCTGCAAGTGCAATAGCAGGTGGTGGTATTACAATTAACTTTGATGATGTAGATGAATCTACAGGAAGTGGTGTGGCTACTTATTCTGTTAAAAGAGCTACAAGTTCAGGTGGATCTTATTCTCAGGTTGGCACTGTAAATGATAATGAAAGCATAAGCTATGCATTTACAGATAATACTCCGGTTAGTGGAACCACCTACTATTACGTAGTTAGTGCAATTGATGGATCCTCTAATGAAAGTGGAAATTCTGCCGAAGTATTTGCAACTGCGGATGGGGTTTCGCCTCAACTGGATTCTGTTATTGTAAATGGAGAAACACTGACTCTTTATTATGATGAACCAATTGATATTTCTTCTGCACCTGCTAATTCTGATTATTCGGTTACAGTAAATGCCACAAATAATAATCCTGTAAGCAGCTTAACGATTTCAGGAAATCAGGTAATACTTACTTTAACCAATGTGATTCAACCTACTGACAATGTTGAACTGGATTACACTCCGGGTATTAATAAAATTCGGGATAATGTAGGGAATTTAGCGTCCTCGTTAAATGATCAGTCAGTTACGAATCAAACTACTGGCTATACTCCAACACCACCATTGGGTGTCAGTGCTACTGCTGTTGCCAATGGGGCTATTGAAGTTTCTTTCCTGGATGTAGGAACAGGAGGGCAAATAGGCAGTTATTCAATCAGAAGATCCACTTCTCCCGGCGGTCCATACTCACAAGTTGGAGTTGTTGTGGATAACGAAAGTTCTGGTTACACCTTCACAGATAACACTTCTCTTAATGGCAATACATACTATTATGTAGTAGCGTCCGAGGATGGCAATTTAAATGAAAGTAATAACTCTGCTGAAGCTTCAGCTATTTCAGACAATGTTGCTCCTGTTTATGAAACAAGTCTTGTAGGTGGAAGCTCTCTTTTACTCGATTACGATGAAATTCTGGATGCCAGTTCAGTACCCGCAACAACTGATTTTGAAGTTAGAGTGAATGGTTCACAAGTAAGCATCTCAAGTATTTCTATAACAAATGTTAGAGTTAGTATTGAATTAACCAATGCTATTCAACAAGGTGATAATGTAACCTTTGATTACACTCCCGGAACAAATAGAATTCGAGATATTGCTACTAATGAAGCAGCTGCTTTCTCCGGTACTAATGCAATTAATTACACTTCAACCAATATTCCTTTTGGCCCGGATCCATGTCCAATTGTTAACGGAAATGATGCTAGTTGGGCATGTTTTGATGGAACCAACAATTCAACTTCAATTTCAGCGAAAGTAGGAAATGTTGAAATTGCTACAGTTGATGCTCAAGGTGGTACTCAAACCACATTTTCGCCAAACGCACTTCAGGAATGGTCTACTGGTGCATTTTCAGGAGATCAATTCAACGGTCCTCAGGTTAATGCAAGTGGTAACACCGGTAACGCAACTTCTTTTGATATTAACATAGCTGATGGAATTCCTTCTGACGCATTTATACTAAGCTTAAATAAATTAAAACCAAACTCAGGAAATACTTCTTATACATTAGAAGCTTTTGACGGAACCAATACTAAAATCGCTGTTAATGGTTGGATAACCGGTCAGGGTGTGGATGGCGGTGTTTGTACAAACTCCGTTAATCTGAATTATACCAATGCCAACACTACCATTGAATTTCAGCCTGTAGTTTCGGGTAATCCTTCCTGTACGTCTTCTTCAAATGCAATTTGGTTCAGAGTAAATACTCCGGGTGTGGAAAGAATTGAGATCAGAAAAATCGTTTCTCAAACTGATAATATTCACGTAGGATTAGCTTTAGTTGCTGATTACGGGGATGCACCAAATTCATACAGAACTTCTTACAATTCTAGAGGTAACGATCCTGCTTTTCATGTACTGAGCAATACCGGTACAAATCCGGTTTACTTTGGTGGTACAGTTGATGCAGATGGTAACGGGGCTGCAGGTTCTCAAGCAAACGGAGATGATTCTGAATCTTCAGGAATTGGTGCAGGAGATGATGAAGATGCCATTACAATACTTCCGGTTCTTAGAACAAATTACACAGAGTACGATGTAGATCTAGTTTGTACTTCCGGAGCGAAAGTGGGTGCTTGGCTCGATATAAATCAAAATGGTACTTTTGATAATTCCGAATACGCTTTTGCAGAATGTTTAAGCGGGGTGGCAACACTAAGCTGGGGTGGTCTTTCAGGTTTAATTACAGGGGATACCTTTGCAAGATTCAGAATTGCTGCCTCAACAAGTAATGTAGCTTCTCCATATGGAATTGCCATTGGTGGAGAAGTTGAAGATTACGGAGTTAGTATACAGGAACCGGCTACACCTGATCTGGAAATTGATAAAGTTGTAGATAATTCCACTCCGGTTCAGGGAGAAACAATCACTTATACTGTATCCGTTACTAATCCTGGAGAGTTTGAAGCAACAAATATTCAGGTTACAGATGATTTGCCAAATGGAATTACCTATCAATCTCATACTGCAAGTCAGGGTACATATAACACCTCAACTGATGTTTGGAATATTGGAACTCTAGCTGAAGGTGATACTACTACAGTTACATTAACTATTGTTGCTACTGTTAATAACGGAACAGAAGGAAATACGATCACTAATAATGCTGAAATTACTCAGTTAAATGAGAATGATCCCGAGTTAAATAATAACTCTGCTTCAGCTGGGATTACAGTAGTTGCTGAAGCTGCAGATATTCAGGTACTCAAAATTGTAGATAATTCGGTTCCTATTGAAGGTGATTTTATTAACTATACAATTTCTGTTACCAATCAGGGGCCAAGAGATGCTTCAAATCTGAAGATCATTGATCAGCTTCCATCCGGAGTAGTTTTTCAAAGTGCTAATCCGAGTGTGGGAACATATAATAATTCGACAGGAATTTGGGATATAGGTACTTTTGTAAATGGAGCCAGTGCGTCTTTAGTTATTAATGCTAGAGTAGATCAAAATACAGAAGGAAACACTATAGCTAACACTGCTGCCGTTCAGACGCTTGATCAGAATGACCCAAATAATTCAAATAACTCATCCACGGTTAATATTACAGTAGACGAAGCAAGTGCTCCTACATCTTGTAATGATCGTCCGTTACTTCGATTTACAAATTACACTCTTGAAAGTGGTACAGCTTTACAACTTGGAGCGGTTTATAAGTTTGATTCGGTACTTCCTGGAGTATATGCACGTATCGAAATTATAACTGATAATAACGCGACTATAACTGATATTGATCAAACCAGTGGTACAACGGCTTTTAACGAAGCATTTTCTCCGCGAATTCAAAGTGCTGATGGCAATGATGCTTTCATGGATTTTGAGATTTCATTTTATGATTCAGTTACAAATGTTGAGAAGTACTTGTCTTTTGCGGCAACCTCCAGTGATGTGGATGGTACAGGCGGAAGTCTGAAAGAATACGTCGGTTTTCAAAATCTGAGTTCCTACACCATCGAAAGTACAACTGACCTTGTTATTGGTTCAGCAGGAATTTACGCTACCTACACGCCTGATAATTTCAATGGAGTATCTTCCACAGACCCTGATTTTTCAGACCATACGGTATACAGTGCGTACACTAATGAACCGAAATTCAGATTCAGAGCAGGTATACAGGGTGGGGGATCAACTTCAAATCGTTTATACAGATTAAGTTTTGATCCTTGTGAGATTAACAATTTTAATGATCCGGTTTCAGAAAACATAATTGATGTTTCTGTTACAAAAGCTGTGGATAATGTTTCTCCTTCAGTTGGTGATACTGTATCGTATACCATAACTGCAAAAAATGAAAAAGGAAATGCAGTAGGTAATGTTGAGGTTACAGACCAACTTCCGGCAGGATTAACCTTCGTTTCGGGTACTACAACATTAGGTAGTTATACAAACGGAACAGGAATTTGGGATATAGGCTCGCTTTCCGGATTACAATCTGCAACACTTACCTTAAAAGCCACAGTTAATACAGGGCAGGAAGGAAATACGATCAAAAATACTGCTAGCTTCTCAAATTTTACGGGTGGTGATGGTAATCAAAGTAACAATAGTGCAGAAGTTGATATTATAGTATTTGATCCCTCCTCAGGATTAAGCTGTAGTGAGCCACCTTTATTTAATTTCAGTAATAATACATTAGAGCAAGGTATTGGCGGGCAGGTAAACGCGGTTTACAGATTTAATAATATTGCGTCGGGACTTGATGCCTTGGTGAAAATAAAAGCAATCAGTAATGCTACTCTGAGTAATATTGATAATAATACTTCAGGTAATAGTGCAGCAAATTTCAGTCCGCTATTCCAGGCTACTCAAAGTGGAGGTTATATTGACTGGGAAGTTAAATTTGTAGCTACAGGAACCACCAATCCTGTAAAAAAGAATTTTGCAATGACTGCATTGGACATTGATGGTTTTGTAAATCAGAATGATAACACTCAAACTATTCGTGATTTCTTAGGATTTACTCAGAATCAGTCTAATTCTGTTCAGGGTGGGAATAATCTAACTGAAACTACTTCAGGTGCTTTCCAGTTCTTTACTTCTACTCCGGCAACAGATGGAAACGGGTCATTAGATTTCGATCATATGGCGTACATAAAGTATAATTATACTTCTGTATTTGAATTCAGAACCGGATCCAATTTAACAAATGGTTATACTATTGACCGTTTAGTGGATATTGATTTCGTCCAATGTAGAAATCAGGATTTTGACCCTGAAGTTGTAACTACTCGTGATGCTGATATTTCCGTAACTAAGACAGTGGATAATGCAAATCCGCTGGAAAACGAATCCATAAATTTCACTATTACAGTTACAAACAATGGACCTGAAAGAGCTACCGAAGTAGATGTTAATGAAACATTACCTTCCGGATTGGCTTTAGTGCAAGCAAGTCCAAGTCAGGGAAGCTACAACCAGATTAATAAGATTTGGTCTATCGGTACTCTTAACAACGGCAGTTCAGTAACAATGACTGTGGAAGCAAGCGTAAACTCAGGTGTAACAGCTGATTCTTTGGTAAATAAAGCATACCTGTTGGGACTGAATCAGTTTGACCCAAATCAGACGAACGATACTTCTAAAGTAGCTATATATATCAGCAATACTGTACAAGGGATTGTTTTCAGAGACAAAACAGGAAATGGAATTACTGACGGAGATACAAATTTTGGTGATGCTTCCGGTGATCAACAAGCAGTAAAAGATGTGATCGTTCATTTATTCAAAGATGGTGGTGATGGCCTGGCTGACGGTAGTGATGATGTATTCTTAAGATCCGATACAACTACTATTTCTGGTGCATTTACATTTCAGATCGGAGAAGATGCTGACTATTGGGTAGTTGTAAATTCTAAAACAGGAAATCTGACAAACGGTGCAAGCTGGGCCGAACAAGTTTATGCCCCTACAGGAGCACTCTGTTCAGATGGAGCAGGTGGAATTGGAACAAAAGGTTCCGCAGGGAATTGCTTTGGAGGTAGAAGAGGAAATCAATCTGATAACCTGCCCGTTGGAACGGATCCATCAAATGCTGATCTTGCAAACGCTGAACATGTGGCAAAATTCACTATGGCAAGTAATAATGTTTCCGGGCTTAACTTTGGATTCAGTTTTAATGTGGTTACTGATACCAGAGATGGAGATGATGATCTTTCTTCAAACAGAAGCATTCAGGGTTCATTGAGACAGTTCATTACTAATGCTAACGAGATCTCAGGCGCTAATACGATGAGATTTGTTCCGTCTGTAGCAACTAATGAAACAGGTAGTGGAGGCAACTGGTGGAAAATTACACTAAGCTCTGAACTTCCTGCAATAACAGATCCTCTTACAACACTTGACGGTCGTTCTTTTGACCTGAACTCTCCGCTTTCAATCCTGAATCCTAACTCCGGTACGGTTGGAACCGGCGGCTCAGTTGGTATTGATGGAATTTCATTAAACACTTTTGAGAGAAAAGAACTTGAAGTAGATCTTTATGATGTTGGAAATAACGCACTTTCTATAAATAGTACAGGCGCAGTTGTACTAAGACATTTCGCTCTGTTTAATAATAGTCGTTCCGTTTCACTGGCTAATGTTGCAGGTGGAACTATTGAAAATAATATGATTGGTACCAGAGCAGACGGAACTGATCCAACAGGACTTAATCAATCTGATCTTGGTATTTTGATTACCGGATCAGGTTCGCAAACACCTTTGATTCAAAGAAACTATATCGCTTACACAAAAGACAGTGGGGTGAGATCAGAAAATGGAAATGCCACTATTCAATTCACTAAAAATGAGGTTTACAGAGCCGGTTTATCTGTAAATAATGCAGATGGATTAGAAGGAGTCGGAACATGGTCAATTACCCAGAACTTATTCCACGAAAATGGAAAAACCAATGGAAGTGATGTTTACGGTGGAGCAGGTATAGAATTGGGTAATATTGCCGGAACGCTGACTACCGGTAACACGATCAGAAATAATACCATCAGAGATCAAAGAACAACGGGTATTAATATTCTGAACAGAGTATCGAGTACACTAATTGAGAAAAATATTATTACAGGAAATGGAACAGATTACTCTTCAAGTCCATATAAAGGAGCCGGGGTTCGTTTAAGTTTCCCGGATGCTCAACCACAACAAGGTGTATTTATTACTAAAAACAGCTTCTCAAATAATAAAGGACTTGCAATCGATATCGTTACTTCCGGTAACGGGCAAGCAGACGGTGTATCTCCTAACGATGGTGTAATAGAAAACGCCACTACAGAACCAAACAGAGGCCTCGATTATCCTGTATTTACTTTAGCTACTGTTGATGGAAACCAGCTTACAGTTGAGGGTTATATCGGTAAAAACTCAACGCGGTTAACCGGTGTTTATACTATTGAAATTTATAAAGCTGCTGACGACGGAAATCAAGAGGGATTAATAGAAGAAGGTGGTTCGTTAATTCGCCCTCATGGAGAGGGACAAACTCTGATCGGTACTATCAATACGAATGCAAACGGTACATTCAGTGAAACATTTACTGTTTCTTCAACAAGTATAGTTGTTAATGACAGAATAACCGCACTTACCTTTGATTCCGGAAACAACACTTCTGAATTTTCAACCAACCAACGAGTTGTAGCCACCGGAGTTACCGTAAACGGATATGTATATAAAGATGACAACCACAACGCGCTAAGAGAAGGTGGCGAAAGTGGTATTGAAAATGTTACTATTGTTCTTTTTAACAAAAATCTGAATAACTGTAAGAGTGTTCTTACTGATGCGAATGGATTCTATCAATTCAGCAACGTTCTCAATGGCGAGTACGACTTGATTGAATCGTTCGGACAAAGTGTTCCCACACCGGATGTTTGTACGCCTGCAGAAACAGATCCGACCGATCATATTTCAACTACGCCGAATTTAAGAACAGTTATAGTTAACAACCTTCCTGCACAACAAAACTTTGGTGATTACGAAGGTTCAAAAGTTACAGGTACTGTTTTTACTGATAACGGAATCGGTGGCGGAACAGCTAATGATGCTGTGAAAAATGGAGGAGAGATTGGGATTAACGGTACAGTCGTTAAAGCATTAACGGGTTCTGATGTATTGATTGAACAAACAACAGCGAATGCCAATGGTACTTATGAACTGTACATCCCGAAATCAACGGTACCAAGCGGTGGAACTGTTAAAATTCAAGAAGAAAATAAAGCTGCATATCTGACTATAGGCGGGGCATCAGGTACTACATCCGGTTCTTATGACAAAAATACTGATATCACAACTTTTACAAACACAGTTGGTTCTTCGTATATAGGTGTAGACTTTGCTGATGTACAAGTGAGTACATTTAATACAAATGGTAGTCAGAATGTGCTTCCGGGAGCAACTGCTTTCTTCCAGCACACATTTGAAGCAAATACAGCCGGAAGTATAATATTTACAACGAACTCTGTAAACAACCCAAGTAATGTAACCTGGCCCGTTGTACTGTACAATGATTTGAATTGTAATGGTTCTGTAGATAGTGGTGAAACAATTCTGGACGGGAGTACTCCTGTAGTTGTTACAGCTCAACAAACATTGTGTTTGTTGCTGAAAGTTAGTGTCCCTCAGGGGCTTAATAACGGGTCAACAAGTAATACTACAATCTCTGCAGTGATGAGTTATTCCAATACTTCACCGGTGATCGAACAAAATCTATCCAGAAGTGATCTTGTTACGGTAAATAATAGCGAAGCAGGTTTGGTTCTGATAAAAACTGTAGATCAAAATCAGGCATTGCCGGGAGCAACTTTAACTTATACGGTTAGTTATCAAAATAACGGAGATGAACCAATAAGCTCTCTTGAAATCATTGATAACACACCAAATTACACAACTTTCAATACGGCAGCTTGTGGGAGTTTGCCAAACAATCTAACCGATTGTACGATTACAAGCCCATCTGTAGGTACTGCAGGCGGCATAAAATGGACATTTACAGGAACATTGCAACCCGGGGGAACCGGAGTAGTAACATTTACTGTTAAAATTGATAATTGAGACTAAAAAAATGCGTAGAGAAATAACAAAACCAATAGTATTTATTGTTGAAGACAATGATGCTTACCGAGTACTTACAGGGAGAATGTTGGAACAGAGAGGATTTTTAGTTCTTTTATTTTCTGACGGATATAAAGCATTGGAAATGTTGGAGTATATTATTCCGAATATAATTCTTTCAGATATACAAATGCCCGGCATGGACGGGTTTACTCTTCATAAAAAAATTGAAGATCTGTATCCAAACATTAAGGTGCCATTCCAATACATTTCATCCACAACGGAGAAAAGTGTAATTGAAAGAGCTAATTCTTTGAGTATAGAGCAACTGGTACAAAAACCTGCTAAACCCGAAGAACTTTCCAGAACCTTAAAAAGAGCTATAAATAAATTTGCTGCAGCGTAAATATTCCTGAATAAAAGTTTCATTTTATAGCTTGTTGAGATAGATTCTACGCATGATCACAACCTCAAAAGCTATTGTACTTCGCTCTATCGATTATCAGGGTTCCAGTAAGATAATTACGGTACTAAGCCGGACGCACGGAAAAATTGCTTTAATTGCAAAAGGTGCTAAAAAGCCCAAAAACAAGCTGGCAGGAACTATTGAAGTTGGAAATATACTCGAGGTTACTTATTACTACAAAGCCTCTAGAAATATTCAAACACTTGCCGAAGCTTCCATTGAATACCAGTCTTTAAACTTCAGAAAAGACTTTGAACGAGCTTCCATACTTTATTCAACTCTAGAGCTTATTTCTCAACTTATACATGAGAATGAAGAAAATGATCAGTTGTTTTTATTTGCAAGTACTTTTATACAATGGCTTGGCGATGCAGAACCGGTAACACTATCAGTTTTCCCTTATGTACAATTAAGACTTGCTCAAATAGCCGGAGTGGGTTTAGTGGTTCAGAAGATCAATGAAAATGAAACAGTTTATCTGAATATTAGTAGTGGAACATTAACCGAAAATCCTGATTCAGAATTATCATACAAGCTAACCAAAAACCAGGCGCTGTTTTTAAAAGTTGGAGTTAATTCCAGGAATACTGAAATTTTTAATATCGATTTTGCAAATGTGGAATTAAAGCAACTTATTCATCATTTAGATGTTTACTTTAAATACCATATTGAAGGTTTTAAGGATAGAAGATCAGATACAATTTTTGAACAGATGCTAAAGGAGACTTGATCATGAGAAAGAGAGACAGATTTTTAACCGGGATACTTTTGATCCTCATTGGGGTATCGATAGGGACATTGTTTGCTTTATACACTATTAATGATGATCTGGCTCCGCTTTCAGAAGTACGATATACTGAAATTAAGAAAAGCGAATCACCCTTTTTTGAAGATGAAGAATTAGCAGACATTGATCCCCGGTTCGTTTTCAAAACCATAGCAACTAATGTAACTCCGTCTGTTGTGTATATTGAAACCATTATCCCTGTTTCAGAAAACGGAGAGAGCAGTTCAGATAATTTTTGGAACCGTGTTATTCCTCGCAGAGCACGAACGGTGGGTTCCGGAGTCTTAATAACAAGCGATGGTTATATCCTTACCAATAATCATGTAATTGAAGATGCGGTAGATAAAGGCATTAAAGTAGTATTGAACGATAAAAGAGAATATCCGGCAAAAGTTGTCGGATTAGATCCCAGTACAGATCTGGCAGTTATTAAAATAGAAGGGGAGAATCATTCAGCAATTACTGTTGGTAACTCAGAATCTGTGGATGTTGGAGAATGGGTTTTGGCGATCGGGAATCCATTCAGGCTTCGATCTACAGTAACTGCAGGTATTGTGAGTGCACTTAGCCGGGACGTTCAGATCATTGACGATAATTTCAGAATAGAGAGTTTTATTCAGACCGATGCCGCAATCAACAAGGGGAATAGTGGCGGAGCCTTAGTTAACACCAGTGGACAATTAGTAGGAATAAATACTGCAATTGCTTCTCAAAGTGGAAGTTATCAGGGATATGGATTTGCTGTACCTGTGAACTTAGCTATGAAAGTGGCTACAGATCTGATTGAATTTGGTGAAGTCCGCAGAGCTTTGCTTGGAGTCAGTATCGCTTCCGTTGATTATAACAGAGCAGTGGATATTGGAATGGAAGAAGTAAAAGGAGTGGAGATTATAGTAATTACAGAAGATGGTGCTGCTTATGAAGCCGGTTTAGAACTTGGAGATGTTATTCTGGAAGTGAATGGAGTGGAAGTAAATGAATCGAATCAGCTTCAGGAAAAAATAGCCATCGTAAGACCCGGTGAAAAAGTTGAACTTACGATTTGGCGGGATGGGCAAGAATTCAGTCAATCCGTTGAACTAAAAATGCTTGAGCAACAACAGATCAATGATCTGGTTGGGATTCCGGAATCTACTCAAGAAGAAGAAAGTGAACCTGAAGTCTTTGAGTTGGATGTGGATTTCCATGAATTCGATCTTGGCTTCAGAGTAATCGAAGTACCTGTTCAAAACGGACAGCTAAATCAGTTGATCGTCTCAAGAGTTTATAAGTATTCAGAGGCTTGGAACAGAGGCTTAAAAAAGAATCAGAAAATAATTTCTGTAGATGAAATTGAGGTTGAAGATCTCGAAAGTTTAAAAGAACTTATCACTGAAAATTTAAATAAGAATAAGGCTGTAACTATAGAGGTGCTTGATGAAGATAGTGCCCGTGGTTATATAGAACTAAAAGATAATTGATGAAAAACTTTTCCAAAACGGCACTAATGAGCGTAGTACTTTTAACGATTGCATGTTCCGGTGCTAATGAACTTTCCAATAATAATCCACCAGAGACCAATGCTCTTTATCCGTCCTGGTATGGTGCTTATGAGTTTTCATCTGACTCAACAGATTTTTATGCCCGTGCTACAGCTGTGGCATCTGATGCAGATATGGCAAAAACAAGAGCAGAAAAAGAAGCCCGTGCTTTACTGGAAAGCTACATCGCTAAAGAATTAGAAGATGTAAGATCTGAACTAGAAAGGGATGGCTCAAGCATAGTTAAAGAACCGAATTTTCTCCTGATGTTGCGCAATGCGCATAGTAAGATTGAAGAACAAGCCAGAGTTAGTCGTACAGAAGCTGTGATGAAAGATGGAGTTTACAGAGGGTTTGCAAGGGTTGAGATTGTAAAAAAGGATGTAAATGACTTAATTGAAAGCGGTTTGAACTCAAATAGTCAGTATAAAAGAGAATTTGTTGGTTCAACAGGTTATAAAGAGTTATTTGATAACTAAACTGCATAATTATGTAGTTTTTGAAGTCAGTTTAATAGCTATTATAATTTTAACTACTAATTAAATATACATTATGTCAAAGCCTATTTTTAATAACGATCTTAATAAAAATATTAAAGTCTTCGCTGAGATTGATGGTGGCACTAGATCAGGAATTGGTCCCAAAGGTGAATCTGAAATTGGAAAAGAAGGAAGTACCAGCTTACCTGATGAACTAGAATTCACCAATTATGATATTAATAAGGAAGTAAAAATAATTATTGAGTTAAAAGCTATTCCTAAAAATTCCAAGGGCGAAGGTTTTGTATATGCTTTTGGTGAAAAAATGGGAAGAGCTCCACATCATATTGAAGTTAAAAGAAGTGGAAATGATTTTACTTTAATAATTCATTATGAAAATACCGGAAGCGTTACACATATAGATCCCCTAGTAAAACATCCAGGTTGATATTATATTTAAATATATAACATTATTTTTTTTTGTATTACTATGCCAAAATTCGACATATAATGCTTTGGCTCAGAAAGCTTATGTCTCAAAAAACTATACTGTAGAAGATTTTGAAAATTCCAGACAACATTGGGATGCTATTCAATTAGATGATGGCAGAATGATTCTGGGGAATTCCAATGCCATCAACTTATTTGACGGAGTGAATTGGAGTTTTATCCATGTTCCAAAAGGTCAAACGGTTTATTCACTTGATATTTCCAAAACAGGTAGAGTTTATACCGGAGGTGAGGGAGATATTGGGTATTTGTACCCAGACTCATTAAACCGAATGAAATTCAGATCTTTACTACCTAAAATGGATTCGTTATTTCAAGGGTTTTTATATGTAAGGCAAACTCATTATTTAGATAATAAGGTATACTTTCGTTCCAAATCTCAATTAATGATGTATGATGAAGTAAGGGATACTGTTTATGTTCATCAAAAGAAAACTGAGATAGGGAATTCCTTTTTAATTGATGATGAGATTATTGTTCAATTGAACAAGGGAATATATAAGATCAATAACTTAAATGAGGTATTGATCGATTCATCTGAGGCATTCAGAGAGGATGAAATCTATGGTATGTTACCGATAGATGGACAACTTTTGATTTACTTTAGAAATAAGGGATTACAAGTATTTAATGGATATCAACTTGAAAGTTTTTCAACATCTTCTGAACGGTATTTGGAAACCCATTTAGGATATCGAATGTTGAAGCTTAACAACGATCAAATAGCAGTAGCTACTCTTACCGGTGGAATTGTAATTTTAAATTTAGAAGGAAAAATTGATCAAATACTTACCAAAGAAAGAGGTCTCAATGATTCTCATGTTTATGGATTATTTGTAGATAAACAAGACTTGTTATGGGCTATGCTCGATGATGGTATTTCTGTTCTTCATTCAGAAAAAGGCTTGCAGGTTTATGACAATAACTATGGAATTGAAGGTTTAGTAACAGGAATCTATCATTCAAATAAATTCACTCATGTCATCACAAATAAAGGGTTTTATATAAAGGACAAGGGTGAAGAATTCAGGAAAATTAATATAAATCCGGTACAGGTTTATAACTCTGTGAAACTTTCGGATAAAATATATTCTGCTACTTTTGAGGGATTATTTCAAATTAATAACGACGATTTAAATCAAATTTCTTCTACAGTATTTGAAAAAATTATAACAGTTAATGATTCAAGTTTATTGGGATGGTCAAAAGAAAAACTGTACTTAATAAACATAAATAATGAAGACTTTGAGGAAAATCTATTCATTGAAGATTTCAAATATCCGATTAACTGGATCATAAATGACAATTACCTTTTTGCATATGAAGGGAATAATAAAATAGCAAAATTGAGTCTTTCAGATAAAGAGAAAACTATAATTCCAATTTCTGATGATGTAGGCAACATATATATAATGAATAGCATAAAGGATACAATCCTTTTAGGTACTTCAGATAGCATATATAAATTAGAGGGAGATCAAGTAAAAAAAATTGATCAAAAACCTTTACAGAATTTTAAGAGTGTTACTCAGATGGAATATTGTAACAAAGCAATTTGGTTGAGATCGGAAGCTGAGTTATTCAAAATTGATTATGAAAACAACAATCAGATAGTTCAAAAAGATATATTCAATACTATTGGGAATACTGAAGGTGTTTATTCTATTTCGTGTACAGAAAATCAGACATGGTTTGGTTTAGAAAACAAGGTTATTTCTATTTCAAATGAATATGATGTAACACATAAGCCCTTTTATACAAATATAACGCGATTAGTAGTAAATAATGACTCGTTAATTTATGCCGGGTTTGGGGAGCCGGAAAAGACGACGCTGCTGAATTACAGTAAACAAGAAATAAGGTTTAACTATGCGGCAGCTAATTTTTTTAATCCAGAGCAAAATGTGTATTCATATAAGCTCGAAGGATTTGATAATAAATGGAGTTCATGGTCTTCAAATACTCAGAAGGCTTATACAAATATTCCGGAAGGGGATTATATTTTTAAGGTAAGGAGTAAAAATATTTTTAATAAGGAAGGAATTCCTGATGAATTTAAGTTTAAGATCCTTCCACCTTGGTATCGAACGTGGTGGGCATATAGCCTATATGTGATATTATTTTGTGGATTTCTATACATGATCTACAAAATCAGGCTCAACCAAATTCTTAAAGTCCAACGGGTCCGAAACAGAATAGCAGATGATCTGCACGACGACCTTTCCGGAACTTTGATCGGTATCAGTAATTTTGCAAAAGCAATTACTAAAAATCCGGATATGGAAAACCAGAAACGGTTTATCGGATTAATAGAAAAAAGTGCAGACGAAGCTAAAGAAAAGATAAGTGATATTGTATGGACCATTAATCCAACTCATGATGAATGGACTAATTTCTTAACTAAGTGTCGCCGGCATGCGTCAGATATTTTTGAGGCACAGGGCATCGAATATGCTTTAGAAATGGATGAAAATATTCCCGGGAATCTGGAAATGGAACTCAGAAAAAATCTGTGGCTCATTTTTAAAGAGATCATCACGAATATTATTAAACACGCAGAAGCAGAATATGTTCTTATTCGTTTTACAACAGAATCAGGGAAGTTGAATATTACAATAAGAGACAAAGGAAAGGGGTTTGATGTAAATACTCAGAAAACAGGAAATGGTATTAACAACGTCAAAAAAAGAGTAGAAACCATAAATGGAAAGCTTAACCTGGATTCAACACCTTCTGAAGGTACAAAATGGAATATTGTAGTTCCTGTTTAGGTACCACATAATGATGTAGCTCAATACTCATCACGTTTAGATATATTGAAAATAAAATCTAATCAAATATGGAAAAAATAATTAAGGTAGGGATAGTAGAGGATAACCCATACATGAGAGAGGGTTGGGAAACCTTCATCGATTTAGAGAAAGACATGTGTGTTATTGGAAGTTATGAATCGGTTGAAGACGCATGGGATTCAGAGGATTTGAAGAAATGCGACCTAATCATAATGGATATAGAATTACCCGGTATCTCAGGAATTGAAGGAGTAAAAAAAATAAAAAAGAAAGGCCTGAGCGCAGAAATAATAATGGCTACGGTTTTTGATGACGATGATAATATTTTTAATGCGGTAAAAGCAGGAGCTGTTGGTTATTTATTAAAAAAAACTTCTCCCGAAGATATGGTTAAAGCAATAAGGCAGGCATTTAAAGGAGGCTCTCCAATGACGCCAAATATTGCCAGGAAAGTAATACAAACCTTTCATGTAAAATCTCTTCCACCTGAAAATCAATTATCAGAACGAGAACTGGAAATTCTCAGAGAACTGGCTACAGGACGATCCTATGCAGAAATTGGGAAAAGAATTTTTCTTTCAGTAGATGGCGTCCGACATCATATCCGGGGTATTTACAAAAAGCTGGAAGTAAACTCCAGAACTGAAGCTGTGACCAAAGGCATAAACAGGAATCTTATTGCTGTTTGATATTTTCAGTTTTATAACTTAGTGCTGAATATGTCAATTCGTTTTATTATCCTATTTCTAGTAAAAAATCTAGGACAATTTTTAGGATAATTGATATGATAAGATTGATTGTGGGTATCATTCTTAGTTCAATGGCTATTGGACTGCATGCACAACAGCGAACGACAAGGCCTTCGTCGCCCCAAGAATTATATTTACAATTAGAGGAAAGTTTAAACTCTACAGATAATCCTGATTCGATACTTGAATTATATACAAAGTATGCAATGCATCATTTAAGACGGAATCCGGATAGCTCAGAAGCTGCTTTAAAAAGAATGAATGCATTAAGCGGTTTACCGGAGCTTAAGTTAGGTGCTTATTCAGATTTCCTTAAAGCTAATCTACTTGTACTGCCTTATCCAGACTCTGCAATGAAAGCTATTAATTCGTCCATTCAAAAGTTTCAACAATTGGATAATAAAACGAAGCTTGTAGGAGCTTTTAATCTAAAATCTCGAATTCACACCCAAAAAAATAATTACCTGGAGTCTGAAGAAACTTTGATTCAAGCGATTGAAATAGCCCAAAGTGAAGAGGTTAATTTAAGTAACGAAGACATTAATAATCTTTTAAACATGCTGGCAGACCTTTATATGCGGGTTGGAGCTACTGAGATCGCAGTTCAAAGATATCAGCAGATGTTGGAAATAGAGACGTCGAAAGAAAGAGAGTGTAGAGTTAGGATAAGTGTCAGTAATGCATTTAAAGTTGATCGTAAATTGGAAGATGCCAAATTATACCTTGAACCTTGTTTAGATGAAACAAATATTGCTCTTCCTGTTCAAATTGCTGTTTTAAAAAGTTATTCTGATCTGGAAAAGAACCTGGGTAATTACGATGAAAGACTTTTCTACATCAAAAAAGCAATCTCTCTTCAAGAACAGACGCAGTACAGAGATATAACCGCTTATTTTTTTCTAGCGGAAGCTTATTACGATAAACAAGAATATTTCAAATCAGATTCTGTATTACAAGAAGTGGGCACCAGAGAGTTACAAAGGGTTCAACCTTTTACTCAATTTCATATCCTTTTTTTGAGAGCCAAATTGCTTGAACAAGAAAATAAATATAGCGAAGCACTTTTACAGTTAGATGAAGCCCTGAAGATACTCGAACGACTTCCTGAAACTCCTCTTAAAATCGATGCTTACACTCTTCAGGCTGATATATATACCGAGCTTGGTGATTATAAAAAGGCTTATGATCTTACTAAAACCAGTGAAACAGTTAGTGATTTATTGAGAGAAAGAGTGGATGCCAGAGAAGAAGCTAATTCTAAAGTACGTTTTCAAATGAGGGCAAAAAACCAAGAGTTAGCTGATGTGACCACTGAACTGGGTACCGTAAAGACCCGAAATGCTCTTATTATAATTTTATTGGTATTGTTGTCTTCTTATATACTATATCGCTACAGAGTACATTTTTTATTGAAAGAAGAGCGTACGAGAAACAAAATTGCAAGAGACTTGCATGATGATCTGAGTGCCACATTAAGTAGTATTAGTTTTTTTAGTGAAGCTGCGAAAAGGGATGAGCCTAAAGGAACGAACAGATTTCTACAGAGAATTGATGAAAGTGCTGTTGAAGCGAAAGAGAAGATCAATGACATAATTTGGGCTATTGATCCGGATAATGATGATTGGGAATCTTTTCTTACAAAATGTAAACGCTTTGCCGCAGAAATGTTCGAAAGCAAAGATATAACTTACAATATTGATATAGATACTAAAGCCATAATACCCATAAATATTAAAGGCAGAAAAGATCTGTGGCTTGTATTTAAGGAAATTATAACCAACTTGGTTCGTCATTCTGAGTCTTCCACAGCAAAAGTAATCTTTAAATCAGATAAAGATAGATTTATAATTGTAATTGAAGACAATGGTATTGGGTTTGATACGGAAAAGAATTATAAAGGAAACGGGTTGACCAATATTAAAAAAAGAGTATCATCCATAAGCAAAAACTGTAATCTGATTCTGGAATCTGAACCGGGAAAAGGTACGAAATGGGAACTGGTTTTAAACACAAAATGAACGTAGTTCATACATAAATTTATTACTGAAGTTTTTAATTTAGTTCAACTATTAATTGGCCTTATATGCGGCTGTTTATATTGAGCATTTTAGTATTATTTTTAATTGATATTAAAGCTCAGAATGTATCCTTTAAGTTCAAAAACTATTCCATCGAAGATGGGTTGTCTCAATCAACTGTGTATTCGTTCCTGGAGGATGATCTTGGGTATATTTGGATAGGCACCAGGGATGGATTGAATCGGTTCGATAATAATAATTTTGTGAGTTATTATCCGGTTTATGGCGATTCTAATTCTCTAAGCAACAGGTCAGTAAGATCTCTGGTAAAAGATAGAGAAGGCTTTATTTGGGTTGGTACCGATGGTGGGGGAGTTGATCGTTTAAACCCGGTAACCAACACTTTTATAAGTTTATGTGATCTCGTTGTTTCAAGTGATTGTGAACTTATAAGTAATATCACAAGTCTCGAAATTTCAGAGAACTCACTGTTGATCGGAACCCGTTCTGATGGACTGTTCAAATATGATAAGGAGACTAAAAATCTTACAAGAGAACAGCTGTTGGGTTCTACAATCTGGGATGTACAATCCTATTCGAGTGAGGTGGTTTTAGCAACTTCAAATGGTGTACGAAGGCTGAATTCAACGAACCAAAAAGTCTATTTAAAAGATCAGGAAATCAGGGCTTTAGAGTTCAATAATGTAAGCAAACTTCTTATTGGCTCCAGAAATGACGGTGTCTATGTCTTGGATATTAATACTGATGAAATTTCATTCTTAAATGAAAAATTCAGAGGACTTGAGGTTTCTGATATTTCAATAGATAAATCGTCAAATATTTGGGTCGCTACTGATTCAGAGGGAATCTTTTTAACAAGTTCATCAGGAGAAATTTTATTTCACTTTACTCCCTCTATTCAACGTGAATTTCAATTGCAGAGCTCAAGTATCAGGAGCCTCTATGAGGATTCAAACGGAATAATTTGGATAGGAACCAACAACGCCGGTTTTAGCAATTTTCATGAGGACAGATTTCAATTTCAGGGCTACTCCAGCCAAAATACAGATCAGGAGCTTATTTCTGATGTAATACTTTCGTTCAATGAATCAGACAACGGGGAAATATTAATAGGAACGGAGCAAAACGGGCTGCTAACATTTGACCTATCGGATGAGTCCTTTAATACTGTAAAAGCATTTGGGAAGGAAAGCATTATTGCCATCGAGAAAAGTGGGAATGGATCATTGTGGGTAGCAACAGATGGTTCAGGGTTAAAGAAAATTGAAGATCAGTCTGAGCTAAACCGGGTAACAGAGATCAATAACCTGGAAGACAAAAGTATTCTTAGTCTTGAAACCGATTCTGATAATGATGTTATGGCCGGTGCTTATCAAGGATTCTATTTGATCAAAAATAATAAAGTGCAGGATATAAAAACTATTCCGGAATATTTAAAAGCGGACAGAGTACTTGCTATTGAGTTGCTAAAAGACTCTGGTGTGCTATTAGGTACTTTTGCAAATGGTTTGGTGATGTTTAACAGAGCAGATTCAAGTTTCAAGAAAATAGAACCGGATGAAGCGAAAAGAGTTCCTGAACGGATACAGGTGATTTATACAGACACAGAAGACAGAATATGGTTGGGTTCGTATTCCGGTTTATATCAATTCGTTCCTGAGAATTTTTCATTTGAAGCATATACAACCAATGATGGATTGCCAAGTGATGTAGTGTATGGAATACTGGAAGACCAGAAACAAAATCTATGGCTGAGTACCAATTCTGGTATTTCAAAATTCAATCCTGAAAGTAAGTATTTCGTAAATTATTCAAAGTCGGATGGACTGCTGAGTAACGAATTTAACGGAGGCGCTTTCTTTAAAGATTCAAAAGGGAGGATGTATTTTGGTGGGGTAAAGGGCTTCACTGTTTTTGAACCGTCAAAAATAGAAGATGAATATGTACCCGGGAAAATTGTTGTTCATCAAATGAATGTAGATGGTGAAATTTATAATACAATCACTGAAAAATACTTCAGGTTCAAAGAAGGTCAGGATTTTATCCAGTTCGATTTTTCCTATCTGAATTTCTTAAACTCAGAAAAGAATAAATTAGAATATCGGCTCAAAGGTTTGAGTGAAAACTGGGTTTCTGTTAACAATAGGAGGAGTGTTAATTTTTCGGGTTTACCGTCCGGTGAATATGATTTTCAACTCAGAACTCTGGGTGTGGAAGGGGCGGTGAATGCTCATTCAAATACAATTTCATTCTATATATCCCCGCCACTTTGGAAAACATGGTACTTTATTTTGGGTGTAATAATTGTCTTATTTCTAATGACTTACACTTTATTCAGATATAGAATGTTCTACTTGCTTAAAGAAGAAGAAACGAGAATACGAATTTCTAAAGATCTGCATGATGATTTAAGCGGAACCTTGAGCAGCATAAGTTTTTTCAGTGAAGCAGCAAAAAGAAATGACCCGGAGAAGACAAAAGAATTTCTTCAGAAAATTGATAAGAGTGCGATAGAAGCAAAGGAAAAAATTAACGATATCATTTGGGCGATAGATCCTGTCAATGACGATTGGTCATCCTTTTTAGCAAAGTGTAAACGTTATGCTTCAGAAATGTATGAAAGTAAAGGAATTAACTATGAAATTGAACTCGATGATTCTGTATCTGCTCTTAAAAATTACAGGATCAGGCAAGACATATGGCTTATATTTAAGGAAATTGTAACGAATGTGGTTAGGCATTCGCAGGCTACGCATTCTAAAATAACGCTCTTAAAAAAAGATAAAATACTTATTTTAGAAATTGAAGATAATGGAATCGGATTGTCTCAAAATGATCTGACCAAAGGGAGTGGAATTTCAAATTTAGAATACCGGGCTAAGAAAATGGGAGCTTTTTTAACCTGTGAGCAGGTAAAGCCAATGGGAATTAAATGGAAATTGGAAATCATTTTATAACTGCCCATTTCGGTAGTTACTTTCATATAGTAATGTATTTAATTCAATTATGATTAAGATTTCGATAGTTGAGGATAACAAATATATGCGTGAAGGATGGGAAACCATTCTGGATTTTGAGGCAGATCTATGTGTAGTAGGTACTTATGGAAGTTGTGAGGAGGCATTAGAAGAAAATCAGCTTGGTAAAAGTGATGTGCTTCTGCTTGATATTGAGCTTCCGGGTATTCACGGGACAGAAGGAGTGAAAATTTTTAAAGAAAAATATCCGCACCTGATCACACTTATGGTGACTATGCATGATGAGAATGAAAAGATCTTTACAGCTTTAAGAAATGGAGCTGTTGGCTATCTTTTAAAGAAAACATCCCCTTCAGAGCTTATTGATGCCATAAAGGTTGCAGTAGATGGTGGCTCGCCTATGAGTCCTAATATTGCGAGAAAGGTAATTTCTTCATTCCAAAAAAAGCAGGATCTGGATGTAGATTTGTCTGAAATGGAGCTGGAAATACTTACAGAACTTGCTTCAGGCCTTTCTTATAAAGCAATTTCAGATAAGATATTTCTGTCTGTAGATGGTGTACGATATCATATTCGTAATATCTATCGAAAACTAGAAGCAAAGAACAGAGCAGAAGCTGTTGCTAAAGGAATTAGCTACAACTTAATTAAATCCTGAAATACTACATGATACGGTAGTGAGATTTCAATATCTCATTGTTAGAATGGGTTGAAGCCTGTAACAGGCATTTAAAACATAATTCAATTCATTCGCGATGAAACTCTTAAAAGCTACCATTCTTATAATTTTTTTTGGAACTGTTGGAGCCAATATTAGTGCGCAAACAAGTATTTCCGGAAACATTACCACTAACACAACCTGGACTACAGCCGGGAGTCCTTATGTTATAGTAGGAAGCACAACTATCACTAATGGAGATACATTATCTATTGAAGATGGTGTAGAAGTAAAGTTCGATAATGGAACCCAGCTTACCGTTTCAGGAGCCTTGGTTGGAAACGGAGTTACATTTACGGCAAACACGGGAACTTCCAGAGGTGCTTGGAATCGCATAATCACCAACTTTACAACGAGTTGGATTCATTTAAGAAATTCAACTCTACAGTTTGCAACAGATGCCATTTATGTAGGAGCAGGTAAGGTTAGGCTTGATACTGTTACGATCAGTGATTCCAATCGCGGAGTAACTATTACACAATCTACAAATACAACAATAAACGGTTCTTCAATTACCAATACTGAATATCCAATAAATATAGCTTCTGAGGGGTACATCGCTTATGAAGGAACCAATGATTTTACCGGCAACGACAATGACGTAGTATATCTGAGCCACGCCTCTAACATTGATGTAAATTTTACACTAGAAAATCCGGGTATTCCATATTTACCAAGTGGTACAAAGTATGTAACTACCGGAGATACTTTGACGATAAAGAAAGGGAATATTTTAAAATTTAATCAAAATCATCAGCTATATACCCAGAATGGTGGAGTAATTATAGCTGAAGGTACTGAGGCAGAACCTATCTACTTTACCTCAAATCGTAATGATAACATTGGCGGAGATACTAATAATGATGGTACCGCTTCTGTTCCCGGCAACAGAGACTGGAATGGTATCACAATTAACGGAAAATCAACAAGTAGTTCTTTTAAACATGTGAATGTGAGTTTTGCAGGATATGTACCTCATTCAAGTAGTTCAGCTTATCAAGGAGGTATTACATTGGTAGAAAATAATTCTCAGGTCGACAACAGTACATTTAATAATAACTATTACGGAATTGTACTAAGAGATAGTTCAGATGCTGCAATTACAAATAATACGATAGGAAGCAGTGGAGTGGTTCCGGTGGCTTTAACTTTTGACAGTGAACCCGTATTTACAAATAATTCTTTTTCATCTTCAAACAATGAATATGATGCTATTGGATTAATCGGAACTACCATTACAGGAAGTAATTATCTTCCAAAAAGGAATTTTACCTCTATACCAAACGTAACTTATTTGCTACTTAGAGAACTCTATGTAGATTCCGGTGCCATTCTGGAAATAGAACCGGGAGTTGTCATTAAATCAACAGGATCCGGAATCAGAGTAAAAGGAACATTAACCAGCGATGGTACTTCTGCTGATCATATAGTTTTTACCTCTGTAAAAGATGATAATGTTGGAAATCCGAATGACACTAATAAAGACGGAAATAACACAGTTCCGGGAAACAGGGATTGGAGAGGAATTGCTTTGGGAGAGGACTCAGATGCCTCAGTGATCGATTACAACGAAATCAGATATGCTTATTATAATACTAATTTTCAATATGGCTCATCCGGTTCTGTCATCTATCCTAGGGGTGCTTTAAACTTATATAATGCAGATATTTCAATTACTAACTCTGACATTGGCAACACATATGAGTTTGCAATTGATTCCAGAGGAACTTCTGCTCCAACGATCTCAAATAATTCATTTACGAATACAGGTTCTGTTCCGATAGCACTTGACCTTTCTTCAGATCCGATTTTTAGCGGAAATACTTTAGCAAATGCCGGATTGGTAGCTATAGGTTATCATGGAGGGACTTTCAATAATGACGGGATAATCAGATCCAGAACATTCGCAGGCTATGATAATATTACTGCAGTTCTTTTGTCAGACATTACAATTGCTAGCGGTACAAAATTAACTATCGAGCCCGGTACAGTAATCAAATCTCAGTCAGGCTCTTATGGTGGATTAACTCTTCGAGTAGAAGGCGCTTTAGATGCAGCGGGAACACCTGATAGTTTAATCTACTTTACATCTATTTTTGATGATCAAGTCGGAAACCCGTTAGATACGAATAACGATGGCGGAGGATCTTCACCGGGTGCAAATAATTGGGGAGCTATTCGTTTTATGGGTACAACCGATGATGCAAATTCAGAAATCTCTAATGCGGAACTAAGATATGGCAGGCATGGAGTGATCTTCACAGATGCAGCCCCAACAATTGATAATGTAACAGTACTTTCATGTGGTCTGTACGGTTTCGGAATAGAAAGTGCTTCAACTGTTTCCATAAGTAATTCTACCATCCAAAATTGTGGTTGGGAGCCTATAGCAATCAGTTCAAATGCACTTCCAACGTTTTCAGGTAATAATTTTAACGGAAATGGCTCTAATGCGGTGGGTATTTTAGAAGCAAACTCTTTTCATACAACGAATGGGGTCAATCAAGGGAATAAATTTTTTGATACACGGGAAACTATTTCATCTGATGTAACCATATCGCCATATACAGTTGCCGGATTTACGAATATTCCATTTATAACCAGGCAAAGATGGATAGTAGGAGCAAATGCGACAGTTACTATTGATCCATTATCAGTATTTAAAGGAGATGATGTTTTATATGTTGATGGTGCACTAAGAATACTTGGTACTGAAACAGAACCGGTTATTTTTACTTCTTACAATGATGACAGCGCAGGTGGAGATTCTAACAACGATGGTAACAATACAGTACCAAATCGTGGTCAATCTGCACAAATCCAATTCAGAGCATCTTCTTTAGATTCTGCAAATTTAGTTAAGAATACTGAATTCAGATATCCCTCAAATCCAATCAGGTTTATAAATTCAGGAGGAACAATCGATAGTTCCTTGGTTCAACTAAGTTCTGGAGATGCAATAGACATCTCAGGAAACGCAGACCCGGTAATAACCAATAACAGATTTGAAAACATTGGATCACCAAGTGGCTTTTCAAGAAGACATTCCATCCTAATGGATATGTTTTCAAATCCAACTTTCTCAGGAAACGTTGAATCCAATGTATCTTTAAGAGGTTTGGCAATAAAAGGTGGAACCTGGGGTAGCGATGCAACTCTTCCTTTTCGTTCATTCGCCGGTATTGACAGCATTACTTACCATATGACTGCAGGAATTACGATTCCTTCGGGTTCTAAAATTACTATACCGGATGGGATGGTACTTAAAAGATTTACTCGGTTTGGTGCATCCAGAGTAAATTTCAATATGTTTACGGTAAATGGTGCTCTTAAAGTGGCAGGAACTTCTTTAAACCCTGTTATTTTTACATCGGATACGGATGACAGCTACGGACAACCGGCAGATATATATGGAAACGGCAGTGTAGATGAAAATGATAACTTAAGGTTCGGAAATTGGATCATTTACAATGCTACCAGTAACGACACTAGTAATATTCTGAATCACGCAATATTCAAATTTGGAACCGAAGCGATTGTTGCTAACAGTGCTAATCCTACAATAACTAATTCAAGATTTGAGAACAATAGATATGGAATTTCACTTACGGGGGTTTCAGAGCCATTTGTTGAAAACAACACTTTCCACAATCTTGATTTTACACCTTTATTAATTTCCTTGGTTTCATACCCACAAACGGTATCCGGGAATGAAATGAGTGGAAGTACTTACAAGGCTATTGGGGTGCGTACGGAAACATTAGTACAGGATATTACTCTTGAGAAAAGAGATTTCGGAGGCAAAGTTGGTATTCCATACTTCTTTACAGGAACCTATACAGTCGGAACCGGAGCGGTACTTACAATTGCACCGGGTGTGGTCAATAAATTCAATAATAGTCGACAATTAAATGTTCAAAAAGGATTGATTGCAGAAGGGGGAAGCACGCCGGACAGCATGATCGTATTTACATCTATATATGATGATTTTTATGGAGGAGATACCAATGCTGACAGCAACGCTACAAACCCACAACCAGGTAACTGGCTTGGTATAAAATACGAAGGAACCTCTCTTCCAGGTGTATCAAGTCTGGATCATACTATTATTAAACACGCTCGTGGTGGAAGTAGCTATGCAGGAGTTCTGGCAGATAATTCAAGTCCGACAATTACTAATTCCATTATAGCAGAAAACGACAGAGGAATTATGGTGTATGGATCTGGAAATCCATCTGTTACTAATAGTGATATTTCCGGTAATACAGAATATGGAATATTCAACCGCGATAAAACCTTTACTATCGATGCTACAAATAACTGGTGGGGTAATAACTCCGGCCCAACTCATACTACCAATCCAACAGGAACAGGTGATGAAGTAAGTGACGGAGTTGATTTCGGGGCATTCACAGGAAGTGGAGCTTCTAACCCGATCCTTGGTGACGTTTCTCTGAATGGAAAAGTACAATCTTTTGATGCTTCTAAAATTCTGAGAGTCGCGGCTTCTTTGGACACTTTAAACAGCAAACAACAGAAAGTGGGTGATGTTTCAGGAAATGGAACTGTGAGCGCAATGGATGCTTCATTTATTCTTCAATATGTTGTAGGATTAATCGAAGCTTTCCCGGCAGAACTGAACTCAAAATCCAGATCAGATATGAATTCTGTAGAGGGAACGGAAGATATGATTCTGAGCTTGGGTGAATCTATACCGTTAAGCGAATCGGAGTTTAGGATTCCGGTATATATTGATAATGTAAGCTCTCTGTTTTCATCAGAGATTGAAATAGACTTTGACAACAATAGTCTGGAGCTGATAGATTCTGATCTTTCTTCAATAGTTAAAGACGCATCAGTATCAGAAAATCAAAATGCAAATGGTCGGTATTCTCTGGCCATTGCATCAACAAAAGCTATTTCTGAAAGTGGTGAAGTTGTTTCTTTAACATTCAGACTAAAAGATGAGAATTCTTCACCATCTCTTTCAATTTTACGTTTTCAGGCAAACGAAGTTGATCTGACTGCTACTGCAGTAAGTAATGAAGATGTGGCACTTAATGTACCGGAAGAGTTTAAATTATATCAAAACTATCCGAACCCTTTTAATCCATCTACAACAATTGGCTTTGATGTTCCAAACGGAAAGACACAGGTCAGGCTGGAGATCTATAATATTCTGGGCCAAAGAGTTAAAACACTCGTAAATGATGTGTATACAGCAGGCCGATACAAAGTAAGCTGGGACGGAACCAATAATGTCGGCGGGAGAGTAAGTACCGGAGTCTATATTTACAGAATTCAAGCCGGTGATATAATACAGTCAAAAAAACTAACCTTCATAAAATAATTGATGATATAGGGGAAGCAATTCCCCTTAGAATTATCGAGGTATAAGTTATGAGACTAAGTAAACTAAAGATTTTAACAGTCATTGCGATATCGGTAATAGTTTCGGTATCAGCAAATGCTCAGGTTGGGTTAACGTTCGAAAGAATAACTTCCGATGCAGGATATGTGGAAGGAGATACAGTAAATATTTCAGTGTTCGCTGATTCGAGCTTAACAGGTAAAGGAGCTCTGGCTCTTACAATGAGGTTGACATATGCTGATTATTATTTGTTGCCTCTTGCTGTTAAAACAGACAGCAGCATTTTAAAAGATGCAGGTTGGTCAGTTACTCCAAATTTATCCGATTCTGAAATAATTTCTATCGCTGCAGCCGGAACAAGTGAATTAACAGGATCGGGGCGTTTATTTTCTATAGATTTTGAACTTGTCAGGAGAGGAGCAGGCAATATCTTTTTTGACAAACCGAATACATTCTTCAATGAAAGTGTGGATGATATTCCGATCATTTATAATAATGATTATGGGCAGATTCGTATAGCTGCGAAACCTACGATAAATGTAAGTCTGCCAAGTTCAGGCGAAATTGTACTCGGAGATTCAATACAGGCTTATGTATCGGGACAAGAAGATCCCACAACCTGGTCTGTAACCGATACTTCTTTAGCGTTCGTAAAACCAAATGGTATAGTTCAATCGAAAGCGTTTGGTACAGTTGGTATTATTGCAGAAGACAACAGGGGAATAAGAGATACTTCTGATCTTAAAATTCTGGGCTTCAGATTAACAGGAGAGGATACCACAAATTTTCAGGGACAGGAAGTTGCTGTACATATAAACGCTTCTGATCTGACGACTTTGAATGCTCAATCCGGTTCATTTTTTCTGAACACAAACGTAAGCGACAATTTTGAAGTGCTGGGAATAGATGCCGGGGAATTACTAGACGGATCACCCAATCTATCATACAATGTTGAATCAAACGGAATATCTGTAGCATTTGCTCAGACAACGGATATAACCGGTTCCGGAAGACTATTAAGCATACGTTTGAAGTATTCTGATACAAAGACTTTCAGTAATTACTCATCTTTTAGTGATGTGTTGATAAACGAGGATCTGAAAGGAGGAATGGAACCATTTACAATCCGATCTATTTCGTTGCCGTCGTTATCGATAACAAACACAGGATACGAAGGTGATTTAGTCGGAGACACTCTTCAGTTTTCTGTGTCCAACAACACGGGGCCAGTAAACTGGAGTGTTTCGAATAATAGTCTGGCAGAGATAGACAGCAGCGGAAAAGTGATCACTAAAAAGGGAGGTACATTTTTTATCTCGGCAGAAGATTCAATAGGCGCTACTGCAAGTACAAATAACTTCACTTTTTACGATGTGTTGGTTGAACTTCCGGATACATCAATGCTTGTTACAGATACTTTATACTATCCGGTTAGAATTTCTAATGTTGAAAGATCGGGTTCATCCATTCTTTCAACCGATATAACCTTTAGCTATACAAATACACAGTTAAACTACCTTGGTTTTTCACAGGATGCTTCACTTACAGATGGATGGAGCTTTGCTGAAAACCAGCTTACTTCTTCGCGGGTTAAATTAGTTGGAGGAGGAGTTAATCCAATAGAAACAAGCGGTGATATTGGCTACCTGATGTTTAAGGCAGATACCACTGTTGATTCGGATTTAAATTCATACCCAAGCTTGAATGAAGTATTCCTGAATGAAGGATCTCCAAATCTGAAAAAAGAAAATGGAAGAATTTTTATCTCCACCAAGCCTCTAACCCCGGAATTAGTGTCCCCGGTAAATGGTGAACAAAATGTTTCATTAAATCCGACTTTAGATTGGAAGAATGCAGTAGGAGCAGATTCCTATGATGTTCAGATATCTGACAATGGCAGTTTCTCTTCACCGGTTTTAGATACTACCGGAGTCCTGACCGATAATTTGAATGTATCAGATCTCTCAGGAAGCACCACACATTACTGGAGAGTTCGGTCTGTAAATTCAAGCGGAACCAGTAACTGGACTTCTTTATGGTCATTCAGAACACAAGATCCGGTTCCTGAATCACCGGTACTAACCAGCCCGGCTGATAATGCTACAGATCGGCCGCTGACAACAATTGTACAATGGAATAGCTCAACTTTTGCTACAAATTATCGTGTTGAACTTTCTACTGATTCACTTTTTTCAATAGTATTGCTGGATAGTACTTTAAGTAATTCCCAAACATATATGTTGTTGCCGAATCTGGACTATGATATCAAATACTTTTGGCGCGTTTATGCATCTAATGCAACAGGGGAGAGTGCGGCTAGTTCTTCTAGAAGCTTTACTACTGAAGATGGATTACCGGATGTACCTCAGTTAACATCTCCACTAAACAATGCAACAGATCTTGATACGCTGGTTAGTTTCCAATGGAACGCGTCTAATGATGCGGAAGCTTATAAAATTCAGGTGGCAACAGATTCGGAATTCAATATCCTCTTTTTTGAAGATAGCCTGAGTTCTACAATGGTTGAGAACATAAAATTTGAATTTGCAAGCACGTACTACTGGAGAATCAGAGCTGTAAATACAGTTGGAGAAAGTGACTGGACTTCGGCAAGAACCTTCACTATAAGAGAACAGGAACCAGAGATCCCACAACTTCTTTTACCTGTTGATAATCAGGTTGATGTAGATACATTAACTACTTTTGTTTGGAAGAGCGCTGACAGAGCGAACTCATATACATTTCAAATATCTACGGACAGCTTATTTGGGAGTTTATTCTTAGAAGAAATTACATCAGATACTTCAAAAAATGTAGGAGGAATGGATTTTCAACAAGAATATTTCTGGAGAGTAAAATCTTCAAATTCTGCAGGTGAAAGTGAATACTCAACAGTAAGCTCTTTTACTGTAAAAGCTGAGGATGCTTCTATTCCTGAGTTACTGAGTCCGGCCAATAATGGAAAAGACATTGTTATTTCTCCTGACTTTGTATGGACTGGAGCTCAGGGAGCAACGAAATATGAATTTGAACTTTCATCGGCACTGGATTTCTCATCACTTAGTGAGAATCAGACTCTAACCGATACTACACTCTCTCTTAATTTCGATCTTAGTTATGAAACGCAATATTACTGGAGAGTTCGTGGAATTGGTGTTAGTGATACCTCTGACTGGTCACCGGTATTTAATTTTAAAACTATTTTTGACAAACCCGAAGCTCCGGTTTTGTTATCACCTGAAGATGAGGCCATGGATTTAGAGATCACTTCTTTATTCGAATGGTCATCAGTCAAAAACGCTGAATCATATACACTTCAGATATCAGAAGTAAGTGATTTTACAACAATGTTTTTCGAGTCAACAGTTTCGGATACCATGGAAACTGCAGGGAATTTTGATTATCAATCCGCTTATTACTGGAGAGTAAAGGCAGTCAATGAAGCGGGAGAAAGTGAGTATTCAACTACCTTTTCATTTACAGTTAAAGCTCAGGATGCTTCTGCTCCGGAACCATTATCGCCTGAAAATAACAGCGAATACGTGAGTGTTTCTCCGCAATTTATCTGGAATAATGCTCAGGGAGCAGTTAAATATGAATTTCAGCTTTCGGATGAAGCTGAGTTTAACACTACTTTGGTGTCTGATGTATTTACAGATACTACAACCGGAATCAGCGTTGATCTGAACTTTGAGTCTTCCTACTTCTGGAGAGTTCGAGGAATTGGTGCTGCTTCAGATTCTTCTGACTGGTCTCCAACAATGACCTTCACAACTACTCCAGATGTTCCAAAGGTCCCGGCTCTTATCAGTCCGGCTGATGGTGCCAGTGACCAGGAATTACAAACAGAATTTAGGTGGAGTAGCATGCAATCAGCTGAAAATTATACCATTCAAATTTCGAAAAGCGATGTGTTCAGTATAATAGTGGTTGATACAACACTATCCGACACATCATTAGTTGTAGAAAATTTCGAATACGAAAACACTTACTACTGGAGAGTTAAGGCGAGTAATACAGCAGGGGAAAGCGAGTTTTCAACGGTTAATTCGTTTACAGTGAAAGAAGCACCTGAAAGCGCTCCGGTTGTTTTAAGTGCGTTGGGACAAATCTCATTAGAAGAAGATTTTGAGAAACATTTTGTCAAAAGTCTGGATTCTGTATTTACAGATAATGAGTCTTCTGAATTGGCTTATGAGATCGTATTTAACTCCGGGAATATAAATGCCAGTTTAAATACAGATTCGCTATTTGTTTCTTCAGTTCAGGATTCTAACGGGGTTAATCAGGTAATAGTTAAAGCTACTGATACAGGCGGTTTGTTTGTATACGACACACTTACTGTGGATGTAATCTCTGTAAATGATATTCCTTATTATGAAAATCTTGTAGATACCGTTTCATTTACAGATAAATCTCCGGGAGAATTTAACTTCGCAGGCAAAGTAAAAGACGTTGAAACTCCTTTTGATGAACTTACCTTTTCAGCATCTGTTGTACCTGATCAAATCACTCTTACTTTAGATGCAGAAAACGGGCTAATTGAACTTTCTTCAGATACCTTTACGGGAGAAGGATTATTAACTTTTACCACAACAGATTCTGATGGAGATTCTGCCTCAGTAGATATTATTCTTGTGGTGACTATGTCAACTTCAAATGAAGATGACGGTCTAATGCCTGATCAATTTTCATTATTTCAGAATTATCCTAATCCATTTAATCCATCCTCAACGATAAGGTTCGGCATTCCTGAAGCCGCAGTTGTAAAGCTGGAGGTTTTTAATTTGCTTGGGCAAAGAGTTAAATCTCTTGTTAACGCGCGAAAGTCGGCAGGATATCATACAGTAACTTTTAATGCCTCTGATCTTTCATCAGGAATGTACATTTATAGAATACAGGCAGGGGATTTTGTTCAGATTAAAAGGATGACGTTGATCAAATAAATAATACAAATCAGAAGTAAAAACTAATCCTTATATAGAAAATTTAAAGTATTAAAAACTACCCGTTCGGGCAGTTGCTAAGAACGTACTATTTCATACTGTATTGGAACCCAACCTCAAAGGACAATATGAAAACTCTACGAGTACTATCTCTTATAATATTAGGCTGCCTTAGTCCAATTTTTATTTTTGCACAATTCCCGAATCCATACGAAAGCTATCCACCGGAAATAATGGAAGTGAGGTATCTGGAAAGAATAAATGATGAAGGATTGATACTTGTAACCTCAGAAAAGCACCGACGAGATGAAAATCTAGTATCTTACTATGATAATCGTCTGTTTTTATTACGAGAAGAAGCTACAATAGATAATAAGCTAAAGTATACGGTCGTCGATTCTGTTTTTTTAAACACTAATACTTACCATGTAGAACTTAAGTTTAGTTACTTACCTCCGTATGTATTTTTTGGTGATACAGCGATAGTCGTAAATGAGGATGGTTTTTCAGCGACCCAACCTAATAGAGCAGGAGAGTATCCTTGTTTTATTTACTGTGCCGGATATGATTATAGATTCAATGATGACAGTTATATTGACATGCAGAAAACATCAGATTCTACACTTATTGCGTTAAATATATTCAGTTTTGATTTTGATAAATATCTACGAGTTCAGGAATTTACTTTAAGGGGTGATAGTTTAATAAAAAGTGATTCAACATTGGCAATTCAAGAAACAGGTCCATATTCAGGGAACTCTCTTGGTTCTGCTGTAGATAACGGAAATTGGTATGTAACTATCCCAAATAGTCAAAATGGGACATCATTTCTTTTAAGAATAGATACTGAAACACTTCAAACTAAGGTGTTTGATTCTTTGCCGTTCATGTCAGCGAATTCTGGATATAGAACATTTAATATATATAATGACACACTTTACATTGCCACTAATTCCAAGAAAGACCTTACACTTTTTGATTTAACCGGAGATTTTGCTAAAAATACGGGAAATATTTTTCAATATGATATAAGGGGTACTCATCCAACGTATGGGACTATTTTAAACAGGGATAATGATAATTTTTATCCCAATTTTTTCTCAGATTCATTAAGAGTTATCGGTGGTCTTGAAATTATTAAAGATCCATTAACTAAAAAATGGATATGGACGGGAGCAGAGTATCATACCGTTTATTTTATTGGCTTAAAAGATAATTATATATATAGCGGTACAGGGTTTTCTGATAGAAATGACTATCGCCATAAATCATTTTCTGTACAACCTATTACATCATTTGTAAATGCGCCTTCATATGTAAATGGACTTTTCTATATAAGAGATATTTTAGGAAACTCAATTCACGTTCGTGAAAATGAAATCTCATTCAGAGCAAAAGACGATGGGCAATTGATATCTGAAAACGAATCATTTTTTACGTTTGAAACAGTTAAAAATGTTCCATCTGATTTAAAGATGGTAATGATGATCGATAATAGCTTTAGTGTTGGAGCTGAACTACCAAAGTTAAAAGAAGCCGCGGTTTTACTGCTTGAAGAATTGCCCAAAGAAATAGCGGTTTCATTGTATTCTTTTTCTGATCAGACGCAAATGCTTTCAAATTATACTTTTGATCGTAGTAGTCTGATATCTGCAGTAAATAATATTTCTTTAGGAAATATAACTACAGATTTACATGGTTCTATAATTACGGGACTTCAGACTTGGACAGATTCTTACAATGATGAGAAGTTGTCGATAGGAACAATGCTGCTTATAACTGATGGAGAAGATACGAAAGGCTCATATACCATAGAGCAAGTATTGCAGGAACGTGGAAATAAGCAAATATTTTCAATCAAGGTTGGAGAAAGTTCTTCAAGTGTAAGCGAATTTGGAAACAGTGCTTCGTACACTTTTGGTAGCTTTGACTCATTTTTAAATGGTGTTGAAGTAATAATTGACAGGCTAAGTGAAGATGCAAAGAATATGATTTGGTTTAGTTATGCTTCTCCAAAAAGGGGTAACCAAATTCGTACGTTTGAACTTGAGTTTATAGGTCAATGGCAGAATAGCCCAAATACAAGAGATTATGGGTTCTATGAAAATATTCTTCAACTGGATTATAATAGCTCTGACTTTTCTGATGTTATTCCGGGTCTGTACATTAACAGGTCTGTTTATAATACAGAAGGGGTAAATTTTATAAATGCAATTCAAAAGGATACAGTAAGGGTTAAAGCAAACACGATTTTTCCTATTTACGAACCGAAGTATACATTCGAATTAAAGTTATCAGCTCAACAGGAAGTTAATCTGTTTGTTCTTGATGGAGATAGTAGTGTAGCATATATCTATTTGCCGGAAGGGGTTAGTGTAAGTTCTTCGGATACACTAATCATAAAGGATATTGGGAATAATTATGAAAGAAGACTTTCTTTTCAGGGAAATATCCCAAATTCAATTGACGATGATTTGATTGATAAATTGAATGAATTCCAGCTTTTTCAAAACTATCCAAACCCTTTTAATCCCTCTTCTACAATTAAGTTTGGTCTTCCTAAAGCGGCAGTTGTAAAACTGGAGGTTTTTAATATTCTAGGGCAAAGAGTTAAATCACTTGTAAACGCGCGAAAGTCGGCAGGATATCATACAGTAACTTTTAATGCCTCTGATCTTTCATCAGGAATGTACATTTATAGAATTCAAGCAGGGGATTTTGTTCAGGTTAAAAGAATGACGTTGATCAAATAATATCCAAAACCACCTGAATATGCGTTTTTATGCCTTCTGATTTGTGTTAGGTTAGATCGTCCTTACTAACCTGAACATCATAAGTTCATCAAGAAACCCTGTTTTGAAAGACAGGGTTTTTTTATTTCACAACCACTCTATTTTTCACGATATTCAGTCCAATTAAAAGACTTAATCAAGACGTAGCTTTCCGTGAAAGAATTTATTCGTATAGCATCAGGACAAGGTTTTTGGGGAGATCTCCCAATAGCTCCGGTAAACCAGGCTAAAAAAGGTCCCATAGATTATTTAGTAATGGATTATCTGGCAGAAGTGACCATGTCCATTATGCAAAAACAAAGAATGAGAAATCCTGATTGGGGATACGCTCGTGATTTTGTGGGAGTAGTAGAGCAGGTGCTGCCCGAGATAGAAAAAGACGGAATTAAAGTGATCAGCAATGCCGGGGGCGTAAATCCTCAGGCGTGTAAAGATGAAATTCTAAAGATCGCTAAAGAAAAAGGCTATAAAAACCTCAAAGTTGCTGTTGTTGATGGCGATGATATTCTTCCGAACATTGACGAATTGATTGCCGACGGACATGCTTTAAAAAACATGGAAACTGGCCAGCCGATCACGACGGTTAAAGATCAGTTGTTAAGTGCTAATATCTATTTCGGATGCCAACCTATAGTAGAAGCTTTGAAGTTAGGTGCCGATGTTATCATTACGGGACGTGTAACTGATACCGGTCTTACTTTAGCTCCAATGATTCACGAGTTTGGCTGGGAGTATGATGATTTTGATAAAATGTCGGTTGGAACTATAGCCGGACACATTTTAGAATGTGGAGCTCAAGCATCAGGTGGTAACTTTACGGATTGGGAAAAAGTTGAAGACTTTACGGATATAGGATTTCCGATCGTGGAAGCTTATCCAAGCGGAGAATTTTTTGTTACTAAACATGAAGGGACAGGTGGACTGGTTAGTTCACAAACAGTAAAAGAGCAATTGCTTTATGAAATCGGTGACCCGAAAGATTATATAACTCCGGATGTAGTAGCTGATTTTACTTCCATTCATGTGGAAGATGTTGGTAAGAACAGAGTTAAAGTCTACGGCATCAAAGGCGAGCCATTTACGGATTCCTATAAAGTTTCCGCGAGCTACAACGATGGGTATAAACTTTCAGCAACATTAGTATACTCGTGGCCGGATGCACTTAAAAAAGCTCAAAAAGGGGCTGAAATACTGGAAGGTAGAGCACAAGCTCTTGGCTTGAATTTAACAGAATTCAATAAAGAATATATTGGTTACAACGGTGTGGATGAACGTCCCACCAATGATGACCCCGCAAATGATGATCTTGATGAGATTCAAATGCGGATTTCAGTTACAGGTCCAAAAAAAGAAGATTTGAACCGCTTTGGAATGGAAATAGCACCGTTAATATTAACCGGACCAAGTGGTGTTACCGGTTTTGCAGGAGGAAGACCAAAGGCAAGCGACGTAGTGGCTTACTGGCCGGCGTTGTTGGCAAAGGAAGCAGTTCAACCTAGAGTAACTATTTACGAAATTAACTAACTAAATCAATCAGAATAGATAATGAAGATTGCAGTAATTGGAGCAGGGGTAGCAGGATTAACAGCCGGAAGAATTTTAGCCGGGTCAGGACATGAAGTTGTGGTTTTTGAAAAGAGCCGTGGCTACGGTGGTAGATTAGCTACCCGATATGCAGGAGCAGATAATTCCACTAAAGTTGATCATGGGTTACCATATATAGAAGTTTCTTCTCGTGATATTGAACCTTTAATTGATGAAATGGTTGAAGCCGGAATATTAACTCCTTGGCAAGGACCTTTCGTGCATATGAATGAGAAAGGTGAACTCTCTGATGTTAAACCATCCAAAAAAAGATACATTGCTCCTAAGGGAATGAATCAGGTTGGTAAAAAATTAGCCAGAATGGTGGATGTCAGAACCGAAACTAAGGTCAGTGGTGTTACACATATTGGTGAGGACAGAACAAAGAAACGTTCCTGGATGCTGAACTTCCCGACCGGTTTAACAGAAAATTTTGATGCCGTTATTATTGCTACGCCATCAAAACAAGCGTATGCAATTTTGAATACAACGATTGATGAAGTTCAAACGCTTAAACTTCTTCGGGAAGTGGATGATGTGGAATATGCTTCATCTTTTTCACTCATGGTTGGCTATGGGTCAACAGATAACCCTGATTGGGCAATGATGACTTGCGATAATGACGTTATCGAATCCATAACGAATGAAACTTCGAAAAGATCAGAAGACTCAGAATGTGCATTTGTAGTTCATACTACTTCAGAATTTGCAAATAAATTCAAAGATTCTGACCATGATGAAGTGCAGGAAATTATTCTGGACGAACTCGCGGAGATCTTAGGCGGTTGGAGTGCTCTTCCGGAGTGGAAACAATTGCATTTCTGGAGATACACAAAAGCTGTTAATCCTTTACCATCTCCGTTTATGGAAGTAGTAGGGAACGATGCACCTATAGCTTTGGTAGGAAGTTATATGAATGGAGATTCTGTAGAATCTGCATATTTATCCGGCCTTGCGATTGGAAAATTCTGGTCAGATAAATTTTCAGTCTAAATATATAAACTTTTAAAACCCGACCTTTTGGGTGCTTTAAAGCGATTAAATAGCTATCTCAGTAAATACAAGTGGGCAGTTGTACTGGGTACCCTGTTCCTTACAGGGGCTAACTTCTTTCTGGTGTGGATTCCCGGGCTTATCCGTAAAACAATGGATGAAGTAGAAGCTCTGAAAAATGCTGATTATGATGGAGCAGACACTCTTTTCTCTACACTTTTTTCGACAGAGGCAGGAATAGTACTCGCTGAAAATGCAGGCTATCTGATCGGTGCAGTAGCTTTATATGGAATTCTCTTGTTTGCTACTCGTCAAACTTTGATCGTTTCCTCCAGAAAAGTTGAATTTGATATGAGAAACGAGATTCTGGAAAAACTCATGAAGCTGCCTCAACGTTTCTATGCTAAGTATTCTTCCGGAGAAATTTATGTTAGGGCAACTGAAGATGTAAACAAAGTCCGCGAATACTATGGTCCGGTTATCATGTATAGTATTAACACGATTACAAGAGCTGGCTTTGTGATAACCATGATGTATGTAGTCAGTAAAGACCTCATGATTTGGGCATTAATTCCACTTCCATTCATTTCTGTATTTGCTTACTGGATAACAGGTTACATACACAAGCATTCGATTATAATTCAGGAGCAATACTCGGAATTAGCCGGACAAGCGAAAGAAACCTTTTCCAGTATCCGTTTAATAAAAGCGTACAACAGACTGGATAACGAGCAAAAGAAATTCGAGAAAATGAGCGAACAGTATCGAAAGAGAAAGCTTCGTTTAGATATGATCGAATCTCTGTTTCATCCTGCATTGAATTTTCTGATAGGGATCTCTCTGTTAATTGTGATCTGGAAAGGAGGGGAGATGATTATTCAGGGTTCGCTAACTGTTGGTAACATTGCTGAGTTTCTGATCTACGTAGCTTACTTAACCTGGCCGGTTGCAGCTTTAGGATATACCACAAACAGATTCCAAAAGTCTCTTGCGTCATGGAACAGAATTGAAGAAGTCTTAGATCAACCCATCGAAATTGAAAGCTTAAAGAATGTTCAGGATCAGGAAAGCAAAAAACCTTCTTTTGGTTCAATCGAGTTTAAAAATGTAAGCTTCAAATATCCTGATACTACCGAAAATGTGATCAAAAATGTAAGCTTCAAGATTGAGAAAGGACAAAATATAGCCATTGTAGGAAGAACCGGATCAGGAAAAACAAGTCTTGTACAACTCATTCCGCGTTTGTTCGATCCTAATGAAGGAGAAGTGCTGATAGACGGACAGAATATCAAATCTCTGAATCTGGAACAGCTCAGATCAGCTATTGGCTTTGTTCCTCAGGATACATTCCTCTTCTCTGATACCATCGGTGATAACATTTCATTCGGTATTGAGGGGGCTACTACTGAGATGATAGAAGAGGCTGCAGAAAAAGCTCAGGTAAAAGAGAATATTTTGGATTTTGAGAAAAAATTTGAGACTATGTTGGGAGAAAGGGGAATAACTCTTTCGGGTGGGCAAAAACAACGTACGGCTATTGCAAGGGCATTAATTAAAGACCCGAATATTCTTATTTTTGATGATTCACTAAGCGCAGTTGACACAAAAACAGAAGAAGCCATACTAAAACATTTGAGACAAGAATTAAGTCGCAGGACAACAATAATGATAAGTCACCGTATTTCAACTATAAAAGATGCGGATGTGATTTATTATTTAAAGGATGGTGAAATTGTAGAATCTGGGAACCACCAAGAACTTTTAGCACTTGAAGGACATTATACTAACATGTATAACAAGCAAATACTAGAACAAGAACTGGCTGAAATATAAAACTGGACATATGAGGATAGCCTGAACGCAATTCCTCATTTAAAATAACATTACGGGAGACACACAATGATAGTAGTTCCACTAGGCGTAGCCTCAGCAACCCCAACAGCAGTACGACATTTACCCGCAGTAGCACTTTGGCGCGAAGGAAGCGTTTTTCTTTTTGATTGTGGCGAGAATGCACAAATGAGAATGCTTCAGGCCGGAATTAAACGCTCTAAAATAGAATGCATTTTTATTTCTCATTTTGACGTGGATCATTACTCAGGATTAATTGGATTGTTATCTACACTGCAACTTCAACGTCGCGATAAACCATTGAGAATTGTTGCACCGGAAGGAATTCAGGAATATGTAGAATGGAATCTTAAGTTTTCAGGAGTTGAACTCGGCTTTGAGATCATCTTCATAGAAGTAGAAGAAGGCACGGATGAAGCTCGTGTAATTGATGCTGAAGATTATTATGTAGAAGCGAGAGCGCTCAAACACAGAAGATATTGCCTTGGCTATCGGTTTCAGGAAAAAGATAAACCCGGAAAAGTAAATGCTGAGAAAGCTACTGAAATGGGGATCACTGAAGATCAGCAATTCAAAGACCTGAAAGACGGACAAGATGTGACCTTAAGTGACGGAACGGTTGTAGAATCATCAGATATTGTAGGTCATCCACGACCCGGAGACAGTTTCGCATATGTGACCGATACAGAATACTGCCCGAATGCTGTCAAACTGGGGATGAATACAAACATCCTGTATCACGAAGCAACATTCAGTGATTCACTATCTGATAAAGCATCAGAAACAGGACATTCTTCAGCAAAAGACGCTGCAAGAGTTGCTACTGAAGCTCAAACAAAATTGTTGGTTATTGGTCATTTTTCCGCAAGATATACAAATGCACATCTGCTTTTGAAAGAAGCCAGAGAAGGTTTTTATCCTGCATGGTTAGCTAATGAGTTACGACCGATTTTTACGGATCCTACTCATGAGCGTGGAATTGTTAAAGCAAAAGTTGAGTTAAAGGATCTGACTAAGGATTCCGGAAGCGGTAGTAATTACAGCAAAGGAAGCAGCGATCGCAGAGGTGGCGGCAGAAAGAACTTCCGTCCAAGACGAAAAAGTGGCGGAAGCAACTACAAAAGCAATAGCAGAGATCGTAACAGTGGATATAAAAGCAGAAGGTCTTCAGACAGTGACAGACCCAAAAGCAACGATGAAAACCGTTGGAACAAAGATTCAAGTAATCGTTCCAGATCTTCATACAGAGATCAGGACAGATTTTAAACTGAAAAGCATTGGGTAAGAAAGAAACCAAAAAAGCCGTCGATAGAAAACTAATTCGGCGGCTTTATTTTTATATACGTCCATACAGATGGTTTGTAGTACTTGCCATAGTTCTAACATTGACAGCGGCATTTCTGGGAACTGTACGCCCAAAACTTACTCAGATAGCCGTTGATGATTACATTGCATTCAATGATTTGGATGGACTTCTCAAGATCATTGGATTGTTATTCCTTGCTCAGATAGGTGAGTTCATACTTCAGGTTATCAACACTTATATCACACGCTGGTTTGGTCAGGGATCACTTTTTTCATTGCGAAATGCAGTATTTAAGAAAATTCAGAATTTAAATATTCAGTTCTTTGATAAGAATCCGATCGGTAAACTTATCACCAGAACCACCAGTGATATTGAAGCACTTAGTGAGCTTCTTTCGGACGGAGTAGTAGCTATCATCGGAGATTGTTTTCGGATCATATTCATACTCTACTTTATGTTCAGTATGAGCTGGGAACTTACTCTGGTTACCATAGCGATACTTCCGGCTCTGTTCTATGCTACGTTTTGGTTCAAAGGTAAAGTTCGAATTTCTTTTCTCGAAGTAAGAGATCAGATCGCTCGCCTTAATTCTTTTGTACAGGAGCATATCAACGGAATGGACATAGTTCAGCTTTTCAACAGAGAGAAAAAACAGCAGGATAAATTCAAAAATATAAATGCTGCTCATCGCAAAGCGCATATCGAAACCATTTTCTACTTTTCTATTTTTTGGCCTTTGGTAGAAGTCATGGCAAGTTTCGCCATGGCGTTGGTTGTTTGGTACGGAGGTGGTCGCGCACTGATGGGAGGAGTGACCTTTGGTGTTCTTCTGGCTTTTATACAGTATGCGCGACAGTTTTTTATGCCTATCCGTGGACTTTCTGAAAAATTCAATACACTCCAATCTGCACTGGCTTCATCAGAACGAATTTTCAATGTTATGGATATCGAAACCGAAGTTCAGGAACCTGATGAACCCAAATCCATTGCAGATCCCAAAGGGGAGATCACTTTCGAAGATGTTTGGTTTAAATACAATGAAGACGGCGAACAAATTCTGAAAGATGTTTCTTTTACAGCCAAAGCCGGAGAAACCATCGCTATTGTTGGAGCAACCGGGGCAGGGAAGACCACCATCATTAATTTATTACTGCGATTCTACGATATCCAGAAAGGAAGTATAAAGCTGGATGGAATTGATATTCGTGATCTTAGTTTAAGTGAGCTTCGATCTAATTTTGGATTGGTGTTGCAAGATAATGCTTTGTTCTCAGGGACGATTTTAGAAAACATCACTTTGGGTAATCCTGATATCAGCAGGGAAGAAGTGATTGAAGCGGCTCATAAGGTTGAAGCACATCGTTTTATAGAAAAACTGAAAGGAACTTACGATTACAAACTCCGTGAACGTGGAGCTTCACTTTCTATGGGACAAAAACAGCTGATCTGTTTCGTTCGCGCTTTGGTATATAATCCTCAGATATTAATCCTGGATGAAGCCACTTCCAGTGTGGATTCCGAAACAGAAGCTTTGGTCACCGCTGCCAGCGATAAGATGATGAAGGGGAGAACCTCCATTGTAGTAGCTCATAGACTGTCAACCATTCAAGGAGCTGATAAAATTCTGGTGATGCATAAAGGAGTGATCAGAGAATCCGGTTCTCATCAGGAACTGATCCTTCAGGAGAATGGCCTGTACAAAAAACTCTACGAATTACAATACAAAGATCAGCTTGTAGAAGGCTAAGGGTTTGAATATTGAATATTGAACAAGGAATATTCAATTTTGAAGTGGAGATTATTGATACTGTTTTGTCATTCTGAGGCTGCAGACGGAGAATCTGCACAGTTTATTTTTTACTTAAGAGAAATTCTTTCTTCACTCGGAGTGATCAGAATAATTTCACCGGATCTAAGAATACTTTCGGATAGTGTAAATTCTCTTTCTTCCTCAAAATAGGCTTCACATTGTTGAGAGGTTTTTTTAAACAGCCAGATTTCAGTTACAGAATTATCGGTGTTACTTTTAAGTTCAAATTCGTGATCCGGATTACAACCGCTGTACCCAACTCTGCTATTCAGAACCCCATTGTTGATCGTCGGCATATCTGATGTTGTTATAATACTGTAAGGAGCTCCAAACTCAATATCTTCAGATGGGCTGGATGTTTGACTGTCAGAACAACTGATGAGGAATCCAAAAAGAAGAAGTAAGCTAAATACTCTCATGAGGTTTGTTTTTTATGTTTTATATTGGTTTTCCAAGATAAATAAAACCAGTTAAGAATCATGTATGAGAAAATACATGAAGATGAATCGAAGAATTTCAGAAAAGCCTCCAACTACACCGACCTTTAGAATTATTGGCGAGACAAGAACGCAATGAAATCGACGGCTCCCCAGGAGCAATCATTACACTCAGGCTGATTCTTAATGTGTATCATACGAACGAAGACCTTTAGTAATGATTAGTCGATGTAATGAAGTTCGCGTCAATAATTCTTATCGGGAGCTTTTGGTACTGGCGCCTGTGCTGAGGAAGCTCAGTAGCGGTACAAAAGTACACAGCAAAGTAATTCATCTATTTCTTTAAGCTTGATGTAATCCAAGTGTATTTACTTTTGCCTTGATGCAAAAGTAACAAAAAATCAAGCCGAAGTATTTAAGACGGGTTCACTGATCCTGCGCTGAATAATCCTAAAGGTCTTCGTTCATTCTGAGAAAATTAATACACTCTTCACCTGAAAGGGGTTTGAATATTGAATATCGAACAAGGAATATTCAATATTGAAGTGGAGATTTTTGATCCTGTTTTGTCATTCTGAGCATACTTGCGAAGAATTTGCACAGTTTAGTTCAGAGCAATTGGAGAAAAATCAGCCTTTTAATACAGAAATAAATAAGAAAAATCGCAAGCGAGACGCTTTTGCTAGGTTTGGGAAAGAGTAAATTTATCTTATACTGCAGGCCAGCCAATTTCAGACTCTTGCAATTGCCACCAGCCAAAAAACCAAACATATTCTTGTTTATATTCGGCAACATACCATTCGGTAGTAACTACCCCAACAAAAATCTCAGCGCTGAAGAGATATCTATAATCAATGTTTACTAAAAAATTAATATTGCCATCGGATAGTTCTGAAAAAATTTCTCCCGTTGAGTTAATGTATTGAACTTTATTTGCGTTACTAGAAATTTTAAGGTTCGCTAAAAATTCATTTCTAAATGACTCTTTAATTCCACTAATATCTCCGTATATCTCTAAATCACTAGGGCCGAGGTAACCAGAGTAGATAAATAGTGTATCGATAGGATAATATTGTTCATCTTGATGGAAGAAGTTAAGTGAAGTTTTTAGAACATTTTCTTTGCCAATGAAATACCAAGTTATTGTATTCAGAATCAGAATTCCTAGCAGAAAAAGGAGTGTGTACTTAAAGAACTTCATTATTTTGGATCAATAGTGTAAAGAGTGGGTGGCTGATAAGCCAACCCAATTATTGAAATAAGAGAATTAATATAAGTAAATAAACTAAAATTTTGTCAATACACGGTGAGTGCCAGACATCAGAATATTGAACTATAAGAGTTGGTTTAGTAATTATTGTATAGATCCTTCGCTGTGAGCTCAGGATGACATACTACATAGTTGAAAACTCATCATTGAATATTTCTTGTTCAATATTCAATATTCTTAATCATTTTCTTTTGGCTTTTTCACGTCGTTCAAGTTCTTCGCTTAACATCAGATATTCACGAGACGCATCGTTCGTGATAGATGTGTTTTCGTGAGCTCTGCGAACCAAATAAGGAAAGGTGTTTTCAACAGAACCGTACGGCAAGTACTTCATGCTTCTGACGCCCTGTGTCGCCAGATTGAAGGTAAGATTGTCACTCATTCCGTAAAGCTGGCAGAAGGAAATATTGGGATGATTCTCTACTTTATTTTCTTTTATCAGTTCCAGCAAAATGATACAGCTTTCCCTGTTGTGTGAAGCACAGCAAAAAGCCATGTTATCGCGCTCTTGAAAACTGTAGAGAATAGCTTCGTTGTAAGCGTCGTCCGTATCACCTTTAGTAGGATAAATGGGATCTTCTAATCCAAGTTCTTCCGCTCGCTTCGACTCTTTATCCATATATGCGCCACGAACGATCTTTGCACCCAAAACCAAGCCGGCTTTCTTTAATTCAGAATGATGGGAAATCAATCGATCTCTCGAGCTCTTCAGGTACATCTGATACGTGTTGTACAGAACAGGAGCCTCTGTATTGTACAACTTCATCATTTCCATGACCATGGTATCCAGAGCAGGTTGGATCCAGCTTTCTTCCGCATCCACAAAAATACTGGTGCCGTTTTCGTAAGCTGTTTTACAGATCAGATCAAATCTGGCCATAGCCCGTTCCCAATCAATGACTTCCTGAGGAGTTTTCGTTGAGGACGGGTTACTGTACTTTTCCAACAACTCAAAATCAGCAATTGCCGTGATCTTCATACTTATAAGAGGGATGGAAGCGTGTTTACCGGCAAAGCGAATAGCTTTAAGAAATTCCTGTGTTACAGCTTCATATTCTTCTTCGGAATCTTTGGCTTCAGCTCCGTAATCCAGAACAGTTTCAACGCCAAATTCTGCAAGATTCTCAACAACAGAAATACAATCTTTAAGGTCTTTTCCTCCACAAAATACTTTGTAGAATGTGTTATAAACTACTTGATCCGCAAACGGAATTTTCCATTCAACGGCAAACATTCCAAGTTGACTCATACTCAAAACCAGATCAGGATATTGATGCATGATGCCATAGATCCATTTAGCGAGTTTTAAATCCTTCGTGGACTTGTACTTAAAAGCAGTTTTAGTATTTGTGAGTAGTTCTTGCATGTATTAAAAATGAAAGCGCTTTTTTGGGCGAGTCAATGATACTGAAAATTTTATAGAATCCATTATGGTCGGCCTACAAAATATGAGTAACTCCACAATCCTGAATAAGCACTTTTAGTTTCCAAATGTTTTACTTGAAAAGTGTTTTTTAACTTGGTGAATAAACTTCCTGAAATTTCAACATGATTGAGATTCATCCAGTGTTCAAAAAATTTTAGAGGAGTGTGATCAAAATCCACTATAGCAACCAAGCCATTTTGTGTTAATGAATTGTGTATCAATTCTAAATAATTGTGATCATCCCCAAACATGGACAGAGAGTAAGAGCACACGATAAGATCAAAAGGATCGCAGTTGCTTAAATAAGTATTGATGGGAGTGTGAGCTAATTGTATACGATCAAAGGACTTTATTTTAGCTGAAGCTTTGTTCAACATTTCTTTAGAGGCATCAACTCCAATGATATTAGCATCAGGAAACCGCTCAGCTAGTTTGACGAGATGTTTTCCGGTTCCACAGCCCAGATCTAATATTCTTTCGGGTCTGAAATCTTCAGGAATTAGTTCAAGCAAACGATTTCGTCCAAAGAGGATTCCCCAGCGTGTAAGATCATAGATCCCGGAGTGTACTTTGTAATATGAGTTTACGGAATCAAACATCTAATTCAAGAAGAAAAGTGGAAGGGTAGGTTCCAACTCTGTCGTTCTGCAACAAATAATCTTGAGAAACCGGTACAAGCTTAACTTTGCTTTGAACAAACCGTGGTAAGAATTCCGTGTTTTTATGAACAGATCGCATCAGAATCTTAGCTTTTGGCTTAGACGATTTAAGAATAGCGATCCATTCTTTTTCCAGTTGATCGGTACCATTTCCAGCAAGCCAGTCCTGATGATCCAACAGAACAAAATGAGAATATTTTTTTGTGGAATTATTTAAAAAATCAGTTACAGTTCCTGTGGAATGAGACAATTTGTAGAGTTGTGATCGTATCAGATCAAAGTGTTCTTCTTTGAGATAATTAGGTCGGCAAGTTTTGGTGTAGCTTCCTTCCAGATACAGCTTCCAGAAGTAGTTGTTGTTTACACCTTGATCCACGAATAAATTCCATAGTGTGGTTTTCATATACTCGTTGAGATCGGTAATACTGCTGCGCTGAGTATCAGGCACGCCGGCAAGACTTAATATGAGTTTAGACTTCCATAAATATTGACTGAATCCCTGCCAAAGAGCCGGAGCTATTTCTGTTTCAAATATTCGGGCTCTTTTATCAGGTGAAGTTTCCGTGATAATAGAGTTTACAGCAGAACGTAAACTCTTTATGTCGATCAAAAAATTTAAAATTCCTGCAAAATATCCTGTTAGTCCGGAATTATAGAATCCTTTATCCGTGGAAAACCAATGAATATTGTTACTCCAAAACTTAAGGGAATGCGGGTTTAGTAAGTGGTTTATATCATTGAATATTGATTGGTAGTGCTTTGTTTTCCCTGTCAGAAACATAGAACTTAGTTTTTCAAAATTCCCGAATTCAAAAAGTGCACATTTCAGATCCAAAAGCGCATTTTGATATGGATTGATATCGATGCAATCAATGGAGCGTGGATTATCCAGAAGATAGTCGAACGCATTATCTCCTGCGCTCGTTATCATTAGAAGATCACTGGTCGGACGAAGATTAATTAGATTTCGATCAATTTCGGGATCTTCCCAGCTAGTATTGTATATAAGAAAATGAGACGTAAGGTATTTAAACCAAAGATTCGAAAGCGAATTTTTCATTAAATAAACTTAGCATATTTTTCAGGAAGGTTCAGCCGAAACTCCTAACAATTTGCCGTCAAATTTGTATTTTTAAAATCAATTAAGGAAACACATGGATACTACAGAAAGAAAGAAAAAACTTGAACAAGGGCTGGAAAAGGCCGGAGACATTCTGGAGCAAAAAGCTATAGAAAGTTACGATAAAGCTCTGGACAGACTTCAATACGAAAAAGACCGCTTGGAAAGAGAATTGCGACACGAATACAGAAATGCTCGTCGGTATGTAAGAGCAAATCCAGAGCAGGGTTTAGGCGTGGCATTTGTAGCCGGACTATTTCTGGGTGTATTGCTTACCAGAGGCGGAAAAGACTAATTAACTGAACGAATGGGAATTAATAAAGATCACCTAAATGAACTCTATGAGCGCGTGGATTCGCTCAGGAGGTATCTTTGACTACGACAAAAGAAAAGTCCGCATAATAGAACTTACCGAGAAAACCCAGGATCCTGAGTTTTGGAATGATCCAACTTCTGCGCAAGCAGTTATGAAGCAGATGGATAATGAAAAAGGTCTGGTAGAATCCTGGGATGATCTTAATGTTCTGCGTGACAGCATCAATGTGTTTCTTGAATTTGAAGAAATGGGTGAAGATGTTGAAAGCGAGATCGAAGCAGAATATGCCAAACTCGAGAAAAAACTGGAAGCACTAGAGCTCAGGAATATGCTCAATGGTCCGGATGATCAGAGAGATGCGGTGGTAACTTTCAATCCGGGAGCAGGTGGAACGGAAAGTCAGGATTGGGCACAGATGTTATACAGAATGTATGTTCGCTGGGCTGAAAAGAATGATTTTAAAGTTTCCAATATCGACTATCAAGATGGAGATGTAGCCGGATTAAAATCTGCAACTATAGAAGTACAGGGAACTAATGCGTACGGTTTTCTTAAAGCAGAAAGCGGTGTTCATCGTTTGGTAAGAGTTTCTCCATTCGACAGTAATGCCAGAAGACACACTTCTTTTTGCTCAGTATTTGTTTCGCCATTGATCGATGATTCCATTGAAGTGAACATCAATGAAAGTGAAGTTGAGCTTCAGCGTTTCCATTCCAGTGGTGCCGGTGGACAGAATGTGAACAAAGTTGAAACCGGAGTCCGTTTGATCTGGGAAGGAGAGCTTTCTGATGGTAGAGTTGAGAAGGTAGTTGCTGAGTGTCAGCAGGAGCGTTCTCAACTTCAGAACAGAGAGAAAGCAATGGTATTGCTGAAGTCCAGAATCTACGAGCTGGAAAAGGAAATTCAGGAAGAAGAAAAAGCCAAGCTCGAAGGCTCCAAAGGAAAGAATGAGTGGGGATCTCAGATCAGAAGTTATGTATTTGATGATCAACGGGTAAAAGATCACAGAACCAACCACGAAACATCCAATGTAAACGGAGTTATGGATGGAGATCTGGATGAATTCATTAAAGCTTATTTGTTAACCATCTCAACGCAGCCTCAGTAATCATGATCAGGGTAGGAGTAACCGGAGGAATTGGTTCAGGTAAAACTACTCTTTGCAAAGAATGGGAAAGATTAGGTGCATTCGTGGTATATGCAGATGATCTGGCTAAAAAGCTCATGGTTGAAGATGAGGAACTCGTAAAGAATATAAAATCTGTTTTTGGAGATGAGGCTTATCATTCTGACGAAGCTTTAAATCGCGAATATTTAGCTCAGGAAGCTTTTGAAAAAGGCAGAGTTTCAGAACTGAATCGTCTGGTGCATCCGGTACTTTGGAAAAAGGTTGAGGAAATATCAGCCCAAAAAGAGCGAGAAGGAGTGGATGTATTTGTTAAAGAAGCGGCTATTCTTTTACAAAACGGCAGACCTAAAGATCTCGATTATGTTGTGCTCGTTGAAGCGGATGAACAACAAAGAACGGAGCGTGTTGTAGAGAGAGATAATTCTGACAGAAAAAAAGTAGAAGGTCGGATTTCAGCACAACAAGATTTCTCTACTCTCAGAGATTTAGCAGATTTTGTAGTCACAAACGATGAAGGTGTTACCGAATTAAAGGAAAAGGCAGGATCGCTTCTGAAAGAGATTAGGAAATTTTAAAAGGAAATTGACTAAAAAACATTCATATATTACAGAAAAGCGCTTCCAAATAATTTATTAGGGATAATGACTACACAAAAAGAAGAAAGGCTTGTAACGCTTGAAGAATTCATAATTCAGGCACAGAATAGATTTCCGGGAGCTACAGGGGAGCTTTCACAGTTGTTAAGAGATATCAGTCTTGCTGCTAAAATTATTTCCCGTGAGGTTAATAAAGCAGGTATTACCAATATTTTAGGTTATGATGGTTCAACAAATATACATGGTGAATCTGTAAAGAAACTGGATCTTTTTGCTGATTCTCAGCTTATTTCTGCTCTTGAACGTTCCGGCATAACTTGTATGGTTATTTCTGAAGAAAATGATGGAATCGTTAAGCTGAGTAGCTCCGGAGGTAAGTACATCGTTTATATGGATCCTTTGGATGGTTCTTCGAATATTGATGTGAATGTATCGATTGGAAGTATCTTTTCGATTTATATGAGAGAGCCGCGCTTTGATCAAACCTTAAGAGAAGAAGATGCTCTTCAACCGGGAACTAAGCAAGTAGCTGCCGGATATGTATTATATGGATCATCAACAACTTTGGCTTATACCACCGGGTTGAATGTTAGTCTATTTACTCTTGATCCAAGTTTAGGAGAGTTTATTCTGAGTGATCGCAAAGTTCAGATTCCTGATCACGGAAAGATCTACAGCATCAATGAAGGAAGCTATAATTCATGGGAACTTGGTCTTAAAAAGTACATAAAGTATTGCCAGGAAGATGACCCGGAATCGGGCAGACCTTATTCAGCAAGATATATTGGTTCAATGGTAGCTGATCTTCACAGAACATTAATAAAAGGCGGGATCTTCATCTATCCGCATAGCAAGAGATACCCGAGTGGTAAGTTGAGATTGATGTACGAGTGCAATCCGCTAAGTTTTATTATTGAGCAGGCAGGAGGGATGGCAACGGACGGACATCAAAGAATAATGGATATTGAACCAACAGCCATTCATCAGCAAACTCCGATTTATATTGGCTCAAAAGAGAATGTATCTCACGTAATGGATTTTTTACACGAGTTTGCCGGAAAAGAAGAAACTGAAGTCGAATATTAAGCCCTTAGGGTGAAAAAAGAGTTTTTTTGTCAGAATTAAATTACTTGACAGCTTTAAAATTCACCTGTCAAAAACGAACCTTCATTCCCTCTTTGATATCATTTGAAATACTGTAACCGGCATTTGTCTCGATTACATATTTAGCCGGTTTTCCCGATGGTAAAGTCTTTGAAGAAAACGGAGTTGTGCTTTTGTATATATTTACGATCACACTGTCAGCATTCACGTACATAATATCAAGTGAGAGCGGAGTGTTCATCATATAGAAACTTTGAGGTTCTTCAGTATCAAAGTAAAAAACCATTCCTGCATCTGAAGGCATTGAATTTACATCCATCAGGCCTTGATTTCTTTCGGAAGGATCATCCGCTTTCACAAATCTGAGTGTTGAAACAGTTCCTCCATCTTCATTTAGGAAAGACAGGGTATTTGTATATTCAAGTACACGCCCTTTATCTTCAGGATCTTTTTTCTTCTCAGGCTCTCCACATGCAGTCAAAAACAATGTGGAGAGGATTATCAGGCAAAGTCTATTTAACATTGAAGCTTGTAGTATGTGTTGATTTTCCAACTTTGAATTCGATGGTGTATTCACCTTTCTGAATGTAAGTTTTTTTGCCATCACTGTCTGTATCAATTACAAGATCCCATTCAAATATGTTAAAACCATATTCAGAACTTTGCTTGGTTGAGAATATTTTGTCTCCTTCTTTATCTTTAACAGTAATTTCAACTGAATCTCCTTTTTTGTTTGAAATAAAGTACATCAGATCCACACTTGGATTAAATGGATCTCTGTAAGGAGAAAATTGCGATCCCCATCTGCCGGAATGACGAATATCGTCCGGAGAGAAACCGGTAACTCTTTCATTCATTCTTTCCGATAACTTATGAAGGGGCTTAACATCCATTACCCAAATACTTCTTCCATGAGTTCCGATAACAAGTTCATACTCACGGGGATGAACCACCATATCATAACTAGCCACATTGGGAACTTGATTCAAATAATGCCATTCATTGCCATCATTAAAACTGATATATGTTCCATGATCTAAACCGGCATAAAGAATTGAAGGTACTACAGGGTCCTGAACAATCACATTAGCAACTTCATTTGGAAGGTTGCCTTTCACAGATTTCCATGTTTTACCAAAATCAGTTGTTTTATATAGATAAGTATCAAAATCATCAAATCGATACCCATTCAGAGAAACGTATGCTGTTCCTTTTTCATGCACTGAAGCGTGAACTTCACTTACCCAAAGATCTTTTTGAATACTACCGGTAACATTTGTCCAGCTGCTGCCACCATCCCGTGTGAGTTGAATATTGCCGTCATCAGTACCAACCCAGATTTGATTAAAATCTAAAGGTGACTCCGCAATGGTAGAAATAGTAGAGTAGGGTACATCACCATTAGGGTGATCATTTGTTAAATCAGGACTAATTGCTGTCCATGTTTCACCACGATCTAACGAACGACTTAACCGTTGTGAACCAAAATAGACAACATCAGGGTTATGATGACTTAGGTTGACTGGGGTATTCCAATTATAGCGATAACGAGGTTCACCAACATCGTGACGAGGAGTAATTCCTGTTGTAGTACCTTTTTCTCTGTCTAATCGGAAATAATTTCCGTACTGAAATCCAACATATACAATATCAGAATTGGTTGGATTTGCATAAACATGCATACCATCGCCACCAAATAATCGCTCCCAAGGACGGTTTCTGTTTGGAGTAGAAGTAGAAGGTCCTACAAAAGTTCCGTTATCCTGCAGGCCGCCATAGATGTTATAGGGCTTTTCCATATCAACACTAACGGTATAAAATTGACCTACAGCTTCAGTATTGTGATGAATGAAGTTTTCACCACCGTCATGACTTTCATACAAGCCGCCGTCGTTTCCTAGTAATAAATGTTCTGAATCATTAGGGTCTATCCAAAGCGCTTGTTGATCTGCGTGAACCGGGTCATTATTTGCTTTGATCTCCCAATTTTTCCCTCCGTCGGTTGATTTGATGAACGGTACACCTAAAGCGTAGATCGTATTTTCATCGTTGGGGTCAACTCTGAGTTCTCCGAAATAATATCCATAAGTATTATAAACGCCCGGAATTTCGTAATCGTGAGTAATTTTCCAACTTTCACCACCATCATCAGAGCGGTACACCTCTAAGCCTTTTATACTTGTATCAAATAGTGCTGCATTGGCATCGCCCAGAAATTCACCAAGAGCGGCAGGCTTATACTTTCCATTTTCGACATCTGCTTTAACGCTTTTTGCAGTATACTTTTCAGGAAATCTGTTTCTTCGTAGAAAAGTTTCCAGTTTTTTGTTGTCGATCTTTACAAAATCTTTAACAGACATTTCCACGAATGAAGTTTGAGTTAATGCATCGCTGTCATTTTCTCTTTCTTCTTTCATCTCAAACTGATTATCAACAATAGCATAAATAACATCCGGGTTACTGATGCTTATATCCAATCCAATTCTCCCAACAAAACTACCTTGTGGAAGTCCCTTTACAGATTTGCTCCAATTCTCACCACCATCTGTAGACTTATAAACTGCTGATCCGTTTCCGCCTTCTTTAAAATTCCATGCCTTACGATCTTTCTCCCATGTTGCAGCCCAAAGTATATCAGGGTTAGTTGGATGAATTACCAGATCAATTACACCGGTACTGTCATTAACGAAAAGCGTTTTGTTCCAATTCTTGCCACCATCAGTGGTTTTATAAACACCACGTTCGCTATTAGTTGAATACAATGCACCTACTGAACCAACCCATGCAATATTTGCATCTGTAGGATGAGTTATAATTCTTCCAATGTGTTGCGTATTCCTCAGGCCCGTGTATTCCCAGGTTTCTCCTGCATCCATACTTTTAAAGACACCTGCACCAGCATAACTGGAACGACTGCTGTTATTCTCACCTGTGCCAACCCATATTATGTCATGATTCGCCTTCGAAATAGCAATATCTCCAATTCCCAATGCATCCTGATGATCGAAAATTGGAGTCATAGTATTACCGCTATTGGTAGTTTTAAATACACCACCGGAAGCATATCCAACATAAAAGATTCGGCTGTTATCGGGATGAACGGCAATATCAGATACACGACCACTCATAACCACAGGTCCTACATTGCGAACAGGATAATTTTTTAAGGCAGAGTTATTTCTGAGCTTTGCACGTTGCTCGATAGAAGTTTCCAGTTCAGATTTCGTAGAAGCTTCTACAAATTGAGCATTCGAATTGTTTGTAAGAAACAAAGCAAAAAGTAATACAAGGAAGGAAGAAAGAATTTTATTCATAATCATAGTTAGTTTAAAATGTAGAGGATGATATAAAATGATCAGTAAAGATTTAGAAAAAAGTTATTAACTAAAGTAATTTAATCGAGAATTAAAGAATTGTTTTTAAAATTTTGCAGACGTAAATGAAATTCCTGTTAAAAGATAAAATAACAGATTTTAAACTCGTAGAGCCTTCAGGCTCGGCGGCTTGGAAGTGAAATAATTATAACGAATGGAAGCAGAGCTTCCGGGGCGTTCCGCACCGGAGATACGGAACGAGAAAAAATAAAAGTAGTACACTTTAAACTTGTAGAGCTTTTTGGTTTGGCAGTTCATTCCTGAACTTGTATCAATGGTGCTGAATAAGAAAGGTGTACAAATTGAGAATAAAGGCAGATATGTATTTCTAAAACAAACCCCATATCAAACTTTGAAAGATTCCATAATTAAGGCTATATTTAAAATCTAGGTGAGCGTCGTGAAGGCACTCGCTTTTTTTTGTCCTTATTTCCCGGATCATGCAGCTTGATACCATACAAAAAATTAAAGACTTAGCGGCTCCTTTAGTAGAGTCTAAGGATCTCTTTGTCGTTGATATAGAACATAAAACCGGTAGCGGTTTGAATGAAGTATGGCTATATCTGGACGCACAAGATCGCGGAGTTAATCTGGATGAATGTGCAGATATCAGTAGAGAATTAGGTTTTTTGATAGAAGCACACGAGTTATTTGAAAAGAAATACCGATTGAACGTTTCTTCACCGGGACTTAGCAGACCTCTTTCTGATGTGCGTCAGTACAAAAAGAATCAAGGTCGAAAAGCTAAGGTCAAATTCAAGAAAGAAGATGAATATGACAAAACTGAAGGAACAATAGTTGGTGTGGATGAAAACGGAATTATGCTAGAAGACCAAGACGGGAAATCTGTTAAGGTTTTATTCGACGATATAAAAGAAGCAAAGATCGTCCCAAATATTTAATACATACTTAAGCAACGCTGATGCAGAACGACTTATCAAAACAAATTATCTCCTCATTTGCAGAAATCGCAAAAGAAAAAGGAATTGATCGCGATCTATTGCTATCAATATTAGAGGATGTGTTCCGCACAATGATTCGTAAAACTTACGAAACCGATGATGCCTTCTCAGTGATTTTGAATGCAGACAGAGGAGAACTGCAGATATTACACATTCAGGAAGTAGTTCCTAAAGAAGAACTTACCGATGAAGTAGCAGAAATTTCTTTGGAAGATGCTAAAAAAATCGATCCGGATATTGAGCTGTATGATGAATTAGCACAGGAAGTTCAGATCGTTGATTTTGGTCGTCGTGCTGTAATGATGGCTCGCCAACAACTGGCACAACGAATTCGTGAGATCGAAAAAGACAATATTTACGATGATTACACAGATCGTGTTGGCGAAATTATTTTAGGTGATGTTTATCAGGTTCGCCAAAACAAAGACATTTTAGTAAATCATAACGGTGTGGAATTAATGCTCCCTAAAAACGAGCAGATCTACAAAGATCGTTACAGAAAAGGAGATACGATTCGTGCTGTTGTTACCGGCGTTCACATGCGTAACGGTAATCCTACAGTTATTATCTCGAGAACTTCTGAGTTATTCCTGGAAAGACTATTTGAAAATGAAATCCCGGAAGTATTTGACGGAATTATCGATTTGGTGAAAATAGCCCGTTCTCCGGGAGATCGTTCTAAAGTAGCGGTTATTTCACACGATGAAAGAGTTGATCCTGTTGGAGCTTGTGTTGGTATGAAGGGAATTAGAATTCATGCCATTGTACGTGAGCTTCAGAACGAAAATATTGATGTAATTAATTACACTGCTGATAAGCATGAGTTTATCAAAAGAGCATTACAGCCTGCTGAAGTTCTTAAAGTAGAACTAGATGAAGAAGGCAAGAACGCAAGTGTATTGGTTCCGGCTGACGAAGTATCAAAAGCGATTGGTAAAGGTGGAGTTAATATCCGTCTTGCATCAAAATTAGCTGAATGCGAAATTGATGTATACCGCGAAGTTGAGGAAGAAGATGATATAGACTTAGCAGAATTTGAGGAAGATTTTGGCAAAGAAGCGATTGAAGCTTTGCACGAAATAGGCTGTGATACCGCCCGTGCAGTATTAGAATTAAATGCTGATGAGTTGGTAAACAGAACAAAAGAAGTTATTGACGCAGAACTCGCTAAAAAGATCATGGATATGATCAGATACGAGTTCGAAGAAGAAGGTTAATTTGCAGGGAATAACATCCGGTTTGTAATTTAACTTTCAATAGACACAAAAAATCATATATGTCCATAAATAGACCAAAACCATTATTTAAAGTTGCTTCAGAGTTTAATGTAACAACACAAACTATTGTTGATGCACTAAGCGATGACTTTGAAGTAGCTAATAGACCGAATTTCAAAATAACACCGGAAATGTATTCGGTTTTGGAAGGAATCTATGGCGAAGATAAAGCTAAAAGTCAGGATCATGAAAGATCCCGCGAAGAGTATGAAAGTCGCCGTAGTTCTATCATGGACCAACGAAATGAAAGCGTAACTCTGGATTCACTTGAGCCAATTGATGAATCTCTTGGCTTAGAGCCTGAAGATGAGCCTGCGGCTGATGAGAAGGAAGAAGAATTACCGCTTGAGCCTGTTGAAGAAGCTGAAGAGCCTGAGGTTGAGGAAAAAGACGAACCAGAATTAGCTGCAGAAGAAGAGGCAGTAGCTGATGAGGAAGAAGAAGCCGAAGAAGAAGAGGAAACTACAGCTGAGCCTGAAGATGAGCCTGCTCCTGAGAAAGAAGAAAAAGTAGAAGATCAGGAAGAAGCTGAGGAAGAGGAAGAATCCGAAGATGAAGATTCTGACACTGAAGAAGATGCTGCTGATGATGACGAAGAAGGTGAAAGCGAAGAAGATTCTGATGATGATGACGATGAAGAAGATCAGAAAGAAGAAGAGCCTGAAGAAAAAGAAACTATAAAAGGTAAAGCAGGTAAGTTAAAAGGGACAAAAGTTTTAGGTAAAACTTCCTTTACCAATGACTTAACAGGCGCTACCAAGAAGCGTAAGAAAAGAAAACGTCGTAAGGATCGTGATGATTCTAAACCCGCTACAACAGCTAAGAAGGACGACGATAAGAAATCAGCAAAAAATAAAACCCGTAAGAAGCCAAAAGGTAAAACAAGCGGCAAATCTGAGGTAGATGAGATTGATGTGGATCGCATGATGCGCGAGACCATGCAGAAGATCCAGGGTAATTCCAATGTTGGTAGTAAGCGTGGAAAAAGAAGACGTCAACGTAAAGAGGAAAGAGAGGAAGAACTGCAACAAATGCAGGAAATGGAAGAAATGGAAGCAGGTGTCATTGAAGTCACCGAATTCATTACTGCCAATGACCTCGCTGAAGAACTGGAAGTAGGCGTTAACGATATTATTTCTGCATGTATGAGTATTGGCTTGATGATCACCATCAACCAAAGACTGGATGCGGGAACCATAGAATTAGTGTCAGAAGAATTTGGCAAAGAAGTCAAGTTCATTGATGCTGAAGAAATGGATGAAGAACTTGAGATCGAAGAGGACAACCCGGAAGACCTTAAAGATCGTGCTCCTATTATTACTGTAATGGGTCACGTTGATCACGGTAAAACTTCTTTATTGGATTACATTCGTGAAGAAAGAGTAGCAGAAGGTGAGGCCGGTGGTATCACGCAGCACGTTGGTGCTTATTCAGTTATGCATAACGAGAAACAAATTACATTCCTGGATACTCCGGGTCACGAGGCTTTTACCGCAATGCGTTCCCGTGGTGCTCAGGCAACTGATATCGTAATTCTTGTTGTTGCTGCCGATGATTCTGTGATGCCCCAAACTATTGAGGCGATCAATCACGCAAAAGCTGCCGGAGTTCCAATGGTAGTAGCGATCAACAAGATCGATAAGCCGGGTTCAACTCCTGATAAGATCAAGCAACAGCTTTCGGACCATGGAGTGATCGTTGAAGATTGGGGTGGAGAAACTCAGTTTGCTCTTGTTTCTGCAAAAACCGGTGAAGGAATTGATGAATTACTGGAAAAAGTACTTATAGAGGCCGAACTAAGAGAATTGAAAGCAAATCCCGGACGAAGAGCAAACGGTGTTGTACTTGAATCCAGACTTGATAAAGGAAAAGGTATTATTGCGAATGTTCTTGTACAAGGTGGTACGCTTAAAGTTGGTGATCCATTTGTAGCCGGACCTTGTTTTGGTAGAGTTCGTGCAATGGAAAATGACCGTGGTGAAAGAATTAAAGAAGCAGGACCAGCAACTCCGGTTCAGCTAATGGGTTTTGATGAAATGCCTCAGGCCGGTGATTCTTTAGTAGTAGCTGAAGATGAAAAAACAGCCAAAGATGTTGCAAGTCAACGTAATCAAATACGTCGTGAGCAGGCAATGAGAAAAACCAAGCACATGACTCTTGATGATCTTTCAAGAAGATTAGCTCTTGGTGAAGTTTCTGAATTGAATATCATTATAAAAGCAGATGTGGACGGTTCTATTGAAGCACTTTCCGGTTCATTACAGAAGATCAGTAATGACGAGGTTGCTGTAAATATCATCCATACAGGTGCAGGTGCGATTTCTGAATCTGATGTATTGTTAGCTTCTGCTTCCGATGCAATTATTATCGGTTTCCAGGTTCGACCTACACAACAGGCACGCAAGCTTGCTGAAACTGAAGAAATTGATATCCGACTATTCTCAGTTATTTATGATGCTGTGGATGAAGTTAGAGATGCACTTGAAGGACTTCTGTCACCTGAATTGAAAGAACAAATTCTTGGTAATGTTGAAGTTCGTGAGATCTTTAAAGTATCTAAAGTGGGTACAATTGCAGGTTGTTATGTGCTTGATGGTAAGATAGATAGAAATAACCCGGTTCGTATTATTCGTGATGGTGTTGTTATTTATGATGGCGCTGTTGGAGCATTGAAACGATTTAAAGATGATGTGAAAGAAGTAGCTGCAGGTTATGAGTGTGGTATCAGTATTCAAAACTACAATGATATTAAAGTTGGCGACAACTTTGAAAGCTACAAGATCACTGAAGAGAAACGTACGCTGGAAGACGCAAATTAAGTAAAGAAGAGGTTTAAATGAGTATTAGAACAGAACGCTTAGGCGGTGTTCTAAAACGTGATTTAGGTGAAATTCTTCAACGAGAATATCAACCTGTCGGTACGTTTATCACCGTTACAAAAGTATTGATGACTGACGACCTTTCTATTGCCAGAGTCTATCTGAGTGTTTTTGCACCGGGAAGAGACGAAAAAGCAATTTATTCGCATCTCGATGATCATATCGATGAGATCCGACATACTTTAGCCGGCAAGATAAGACATCAGGTTCGTAAAATTCCTGAACTTCATTTTTATGTGGATGATACTGCTGAATACGTAAATAAGATTGAGAAACTCTTCGATAAAGTAGATCAGCAACCTAAAGCTCCCACCGAAGACGAAGAGGATTAAACATGGCGAAAGCCCTGCCTCTGGAACAAATTCAGGTGTTTGACACTGAAAATCTGCCTTCCCCGGATTTTGATTTTGGTACAGCGTCCATTCTTCTTGTAAATAAACCTCAAACGTGGACTAGTTTTGATGTGGTCAGATATGTCCGCGGAAGATTGAGAACAAAGAAGGTCGGTCATGCAGGTACGCTGGATCCAATGGCAACCGGTTTATTGATTTTATGTTCAGGAAGAGCAACGAAATCTATTTCTCAGCTTCAGGAAATGCCTAAAACCTATATAGGTGAAATTACCTTTGGTGGATCAACTCCTACTTATGATGCTGATTCAGAAGTCGATGAAACAGCACCTACTGATCATATTACCACTGACAAGATCGAGAAAGTGCTTGAAGAACATTTCAACGGCGAAATTTCTCAAGTTCCTCCCGTGTATTCAGCTTTAAAAGTTGGTGGTAAACGATCTTATGAATTAGCTAGGAGAGGTAAAGCAGTAGAATTAGCCGCTAGACCGGTTACTATTCATTCCCATCAAATTATCAGTTTCGAAAATAATAAGCTGTTGATCAGCATAACTTGCAGTAAGGGAACATATATCCGATCTATTGCACATGATCTTGGGAAATTGTTAAACTCATTGGGACATTTATCGGGTTTGGAACGAACTGCGATCGGAGAGTATTCTTCTCAAAAAGCATTATCTCCTCACAAAATTGATGAATTGTTAAATGCCAAAGACTGAACTCATATTTCTAAAAGATATAAACCGGGTTTCAAATTCGGTTGTAACAGTAGGGACGTTTGACGGTGTTCATTTAGGACACAAAGCACTTATAGAAACGGTAGTTCGGAAAGCAAAAGAAAGAAATGCTCGTAGTGTTGTAATTTCATTTGATCCTCATCCGCGTGATATCATCAATCCCGGTAGTGCCGGAATAAAACAACTCACTACGATTCAGGAACGCAGAGAGATACTGGAAGAAATCGGGATCGATGTTTTGTTGATCATTCCGTTTACAAGAGATTTTTCTTTATTGAGTTCTGAAGAGTTTGTGAAAAAGATCGTTTTTGAAAGGGTGGGAGTGAGTGAATTTGTAATTGGTTATGATCATCACTTTGGAAAGGATAGAACGGGTACTATTGAAACTGTCGAGAATTTGGGCAAAGAATTGGGTTTCGATGCATTTGTAGTTTCAAAAAGAGAAATGGGTACAGTTACGGTTAGTAGTACTACTATTAGAAGAGAACTTTCAGAAGAAGGAAATGTAGAGCAAGCAGCTAAGCTTTTAGGACGTAAATACTTGCTCAATGGAATTGTAATTCACGGTGACAAAAGAGGGAGAAAGATCGGTTTTCCTACCGCTAATTTGAAAGCTGAACATCCTAATAAAGTAATCCCTAAAAACGGTGTTTACGCTGTGAAGGTAAGAGTTGGCGGGAATTGGTATGGTGGGATGATGAACATTGGTCACAGACCTACTTTTGATAAAATTGAGTTGAGATTGGAAGTCAATATCTTTGAATTTGATGAAGATATTTATGGTCAAACCATTCAGGTTCGTTTTTTGAAAAGGTTGAGGGATGAAATTAAATTCTCAGGAATTGATGAATTAGTAGCTCAGTTAGCTAGAGATAAAGAAATTGCATTAAGGGAATTATAAAAGAGTACGCATAATCAACCATTATTCCTTCTTCTTACAAGAGTTATAATACCACAAAATAAAGGCAGCTCGTCAACTTCGTTATTTACTTCGTACGAATCTCCTTTATATAACTTTGATCTAATTAAAGGATTATTCTAGGCACTGTATATGCTCCATTTTCTTTAAAAAAAATTATCGCTTTCCCACATAAATTCCTTATCAAAAAGAGCAATAGAGGCTTTAGTTCGCCAAAAATTAAAAACGATTTTACCGATTTGCTTCCTGCTATTCATATCAATTACATTAATAGTCTTACGATTTAAGCCTTCTGATTCAAATAAGTACTTTTTCCCATTAACTTTTACATAAGAATTATTTGAGAGTCGTTCATTTCTTATTTCCCCAACTATATTTCCATCAATGAAAAGATCATATCCTATCGCAATAACGTCTTTCTTCCAACTAAGTAGGGGCATCTTATATGAATTAATTTATTATCAAATTAAGCTTTGAGGATCTATTCTGAAACTATGTTTTGACAATAGTAGAAAGCTATATTTTATTTGAATACTCGTTGTTGGTTAGTATTAAAAAGCTTATCTTTGGTACCTATATTAAAACGAGTTTAAGAATAACTGAATTGTAATGAGCATTACTGCAGAAGAAAAAAAAGATATTTTCAAAAAACATGGCGGAGAAGAAGCCAATACAGGTACAACTGAAGGACAAATTGCCCTTTTTACGCACCGTATCAATCATCTTACTGAGCATTTAAAAACGAATCAGAAAGATCACGCTTCTCGTCGCGGATTATTGAAGTTAGTAGGTAAGCGTCGTCGTTTGCTTAACTACCTGATGAAGAACGACATTCAAAAATACAGAGAGCTTATCAAAGAGCTTGGTATTAGAAAATAATTTAAAGGCTCCACCTATCTGGAGCCTTTTTCAATTCTCCCACTTAATTATCTATTTGTGTAAAAGCCAATCTTTAAGGTTAGTGTGGGATAAAGCAATAAACAAAAGACAAAAAGAAATAAATGAAAGAAGATTTTAGAAGTATAGAATTTGCACCGGGAAAGGTGCTATCTGTAGAAACAGGACGAATAGCTAAACAAGCAGACGGTTCTGTTGTAGTTAAAATGGGCGATACTATGGTACTTTGTACTGCAGTTAGCGCAAAAGAACCAAAGCCGGGACAGGATTTTTTCCCGCTAACGGTTGACCATAAAGAAAGTTTTTCTGCTGCAGGACGTTTTCCTGGTGGATTTATGAAAAGAGAAGGGCGCTCTAACGAAAAAGAGATCCTATCCAGTAGATTAATTGACAGAGTTTTAAGACCATTATTCCCAAAAGGATATGTTTGTGATACTCAGGTTATCTCAAGTGTGATCTCATCAGATGATGAGCACGATGGAGATGTTTTAGGTGGAGTTGGTGCCTCACTAGCTGTTCACTTATCAGACATTCCGTTTGACGGACCAATGGCAGAAGTAAGAGTGGGTAGAGTTGATGGTGAATTCATCATAAACCCAACAGTTACTGAATTAAAAGACAGCGACATCGATATGATTGTTGGTGGTACTGAAGACAGTATCCTTATGATCGAAGGTGAAATGGAAGAGATCTCAGAAGCAGAAATGCTGAATGCGATCAAAGCTGCTCATGGAGCAATCAAAAAGCTTTGTGATTTCCAAAATGAGCTTCGTAAGGAATTAGGAAAAGAGAAAAGAGAATTTGTTTCTCCAACTCTTCCTGAAGATGTGGAATCAAAAGTTTCTGAATTAGCTTCTGACAAGATCAAAGAAATAGTAAATATCGGTCTTGGTAAAGAAGAGTACAACGCGAAGATTCGCGAAGTTAAAGACGAAGTAATGGAAGCTCTTGAGTCAGAAGAATATGACGATGATCAGCTTTCAGTTGCTAAGAAAGTACTTGGTAACATCGAAAAAGAAGAACTTCGCAATATGATCCTTGAAAAAGGTCGTAGAATTGATGGTCGTGCAACTGATGAGATCAGAGATATCTGGACTCAGGTTAGTTACATGCCAAGAACTCACGGTTCTGCAATTTTCACAAGAGGTGAAACTCAGGCATTAGTTTCTGCTACTTTAGGAACACGTCGTGACGAACAAAGCGTTGACACTCTATTTGATCAGGAAGCTAAGCAGTTTTATCTGCACTACAGTTTCCCTCCATATTCTGTTGGAGAAGCAGGATTTTTAAGAGGACCGGGACGAAGAGAAATCGGTCACGGTCATTTAGCTGAGCGTTCTTTAAGAATGATGATGCCGACTTTCGAAGAATTTGGATATGTTATCCGAATTATTTCTGACATCACTGAATCAAACGGTTCGTCTTCAATGGCTTCTGTTTGTGGTGGTTCAATGGCACTTATGGATGCTGGTGTACCGATCAAAAAGCCGGTTGCAGGTATTGCAATGGGAATGATCGTTGGAAAAGATAACACAGCAATTCTATCTGATATTCGTGGAGAAGAAGATTTCATGGGTGACATGGACTTCAAAACTGCAGGAACCTCAGACGGTATCACTGCTTGCCAAATGGATATGAAAGTTCAGGGCATCAGCTTTGAAACTATCGAAGAAGCTCTTGAACAAGCTCATAAAGGTAGATTACATATTCTTGGCGAAATGGCTAAAACTATTTCTTCACCAAAAGAAAGCATTTCACAATATGCTCCTCAGTTCCTGAGAATGGAAATCGATGGTAGCGATATTGGTGCTGTAATCGGACCTGGTGGTAAAGTGATTCAAACACTTCAGAAAGAAACCGGAACTGAGATCATGATTGAAGAAGATGATAAAGGTAGAGGTCAAATCACGATTTCAGCTAACGATCTTGACAAAGCTGAAGAAGCTAAGAAAAGAATCAAAATGATTGTTGGTCATCTTGAAGAAGGCGCTACTTACAAAGGTGTTGTTAAGTCGATCAAAGACTTTGGTGCTTTTGTTGAAGTTGCTCCCGGCAAAGACGGACTACTTCATATTTCAGAGATCGATCACACTCGTGTAGAAAAAGTTACTGACTATCTATCGTTAGGTGATGAGATCGAAGTTAAGCTTCTGAAAGTTGAACACGGCGGAAAACTTCGTCTGTCCAGAAAAGCATTGATCGAAAAAGAAGATTAAACCAGCAGGTTACGATGCTCTGCGTCGTAACAAATGCTGTTATCTTTTTAAGAAAGAATTAAAGGCGCTGTTCAGTAATGAATAGCGCCTTTTTTATGTAAGTCACTCAGAGCAAGTCAATGCAGCAAAGCGAAGATGACGTAGTGAAAAGTCTGTACAGCTAATGATCTTACCCATAATTGCTTTATGCAGATCCTTCGCTCCGCTCTGGATTGTGGTTATTATCTAATTCACTTACAAACATTGTCCTGCTTAAAATCCTTACGATCTCAGAAAAAGCTTCCATTTACACCGAACTTAGAATTATTGGCGAGCCAAGAACGTAATGAAATCGACGGCTCCGAAGGAGTAATCATTACACTCAGGATGATTCGTTAATGTGTATCATACGAACGAAGACCTTTTGTAATGATTAGTCGATGTAATGGAGTTCGCGCCAATAATTCTTGTCGAGAGCTTTTGGTACTTTTGTCGGTACAAAAGTACATAGACCCCAAGAAACTGCTTCGTAGCCGGGAAGGTTCGGTTCCGACGCAGAGCATCGGAACCAGATTAAATGTACTCACAAACCTTAAGAAAGACCTCCTCTGCCTACTCCTGCTACAGGAGGAGGACTCGTTGATAAAAATTAGTATCAACTTCGGGAATTCCCCTCCTTATCCAAGGTGGGGCGAACTACTCAGAACCATAGAATCTGTTTCGTAGTCGGGGAGGTCCGTTTCTAACGCATAGCATCGAGACCAGATAAAATGGCTTAATTAGGCACAAGGGTACCTACTTTTGTCTTGATACAAAAGCAGCAAAAGATCAAGACGAAGTATTTAAGACGGGTTCACTGATCCTGAGCTGAATAATCCTTTCCGAAGGAATGCCTTCGGCAAAAGGTCTTCATTCATTCTGAGGAAATTACTAAATTTCTCACCAGAAAGGATTATTCCTGCTTCGCAGACGCATACGGATCATGTTCTCTGTTCCGTCTTAAATACTAAGGGCGAATTTTTCCAAAACTATCACTATTTAAATGTCAACGAATTGCATGACATCTATGGATGACTATCATATATAAAAATAGAAGGGTATTTATTGCAAACCATTACTGATTCTCGATATCAATAATAGTATCTTTGAACACATTAAAAAATAATAGAAGCACTCGTTTAATTCCTTATGGAAAACCTTAAAGAAATTGATTTTGTAACTAAGACCACACTTCCGAATGGTCTTAGAATTGTAACAGAAAAAATAGAAAGTGTTAAGAGCATTTCAGTTGGAATCTGGGTAAAAACCGGATCCAGAAATGAAACACCTAAACAAGCGGGAATTACACACTTTCTGGAGCATATGCTCTTCAAAGGAACCGACAAACGAACTGCTTACGACATAGCTCTGAGCATGGAATCAGTTGGCGGATACTTGAACGCTTTTACATCTTCTGAATACACCTGCTATTTTGCACGTTGTGTAAATACACAGATAGAAAGAGCTTTAGATGTACTTTCAGATATGGTTCTGAATCCAAGTTTCCCGGAAGAGGAAGTCGAAAAAGAGAAGAAAGTCGTTATCGAAGAGATGAAAATGTACAGAGATTCTCCGGATGATTATCTTTTTGAGGAATACAATACCAGAATGTTTCAGGGACATGAATTAGGTCGTCCGGTACTTGGACTTGAGGAAACCGTTTCATCGTTTACCCGAGAAGATCTGTATGAGTACATGGAAGAAAGATATCGTGCCGGTAATTTGCTGATCTCTGTTGCCGGAAATGTTGAACATGAGGACGTTGTAAAATTGGTTTCGGAATATTTAGGCGATCTTCCGGCTCTGGATGTTGATAATGATGAACAGCCACTAAATGAGTTTGATACAACTAAACTAGAACTCACGAAACCGATCGAACAAACGCATTATATCTTAGGAAGGAGAGGGCTTAATTTTGATCACGATGATAAGTATCTGCTTTTGCTGGCAAATACTATTCTTGGTGGTGGAATGAGTTCAAGGCTCCATCAGAATGTGCGTGAAAAATATGGTTATTGCTATTCTATTCAGACCTTTAATCAATCTTATACTGATTCAGGAATGTGGGGCGTGTACGTAGGAACGGATAAAGATTATGTTGAGCATGTTCACGAATTGGTGGTGGCAGAATTGAAATCTATCAGCGAAGAATTAGTACCGGAAAAAGAACTGGAAGAAGCTAAATCTCAATTAAAAGGAAAACTGTTACTTTCTCAGGAAAATACCAGCAACCGCATGATGAGATTAGCAAAAAGTGAACTATATTTTGACCGTTTTGTAACTTTGGATGAGCTGGTCGAAAATATCGATACAGTTACCTCAGAACAGATCTTAGAATTTTCAAAAGATTTCTTTGATCAGAAATACTTTATGGAAGCAGTTTTAACCCCGGAAGGGTAAACAATTAACAATGATTCAATGATCAATTAAGAATTACAAGCTTTGTAATTCTTAATTGAATAATTCTTAATTCATAATTGAAAATGATCTACATCAACAAATTAAGCGAACACGTTGATAAGCAAGTAACTTTAAAAGGCTGGGTATACAATTACAGAAGCAGTGGAAGCCTTGTATTTATTGAAATGAGAGATGGAACCGGAATCACTCAATGTGTGGTTGCAAAAGATGATGTTTCAGAATCAGCTTGGGAAGCAGCAACTTCACTCCGTCAGGAAAGTTCACTCGAGATTATAGGAACGGTAAAAGCTGATGAAAGAAGTATCGGTGGACATGAAATTCATGTTTCTGAAGTAAAAGTTGTACAGATCGCTGAAGATTACCCGATCACTCCCAAAGAACACGGTGTTGAGTTTTTGATGAATAATCGTCATTTGTGGTTGCGAAGCCAACGTCAGTGGGCAGCTATGAGAGTTCGTAATGAGATCATTTTCGCGATTCATACATTCTTCCAGGAGCGCAATTTCGTGCAAATGGATTCACCTATCTTTACCAGCAACGCGGCTGAGGGAAGTACTACTTTATTCGAAACAGACTATTTTGATGAAAAAGCATATTTAGCCCAAACAGGTCAGCTTTACGGCGAAGCGATGGCAATGGCACATGGATTGATCTATACATTCGGACCAACTTTCCGCGCTGAGAAATCCAAAACTCGTCGCCACCTAACTGAATTCTGGATGATAGAACCCGAAATGGCGTACTATGATCTGGACATGAATATGGATCTTGCGGAAGATATGATTCGATTCATCACCGCTAAAGTGGTTGAAAAGAGAAAGAATGAGTTAGAAATCCTTGAAAGAGATATTTCAAAACTCGAGAAAGTAGCTGAAAATCCTTTCCAGAGAATTACCTATTCAGAAGCTGTTGAACAATTGAAGAGTAAAGAGACTGCTGATATGCTTGATCAAATGATTGAAGATCGAAAGCAGGAAGAAAAGGACATCAAGCAGGAGAGAGAAGATATCAAAAAAGAGCACGGTTCTGCTAAGAAATGGAGAAAGAAGCAGATCGATCAACGTGTGATAGAAATTGGTCAGCGTTTAGATCAAATCGAAGAAGATTACAGAAATATTCCTCAATGGAAAGAATCGGCTCAGAATTTTGAGTGGGGAAATGACTTTGGCGGAAGTGACGAAACGGTATTGATGCTTCAACAGGAAGTTCCGTTAATGGTTCACAGATGGCCTGCAGAGATCAAAGCTTTTTACATGAAGCGAGACCCTGAAGATGAAAGACTTGTTCTTGGTGTGGATGTTCTTGCACCGGAAGGATACGGTGAGATCATAGGAGGGAGTCAGCGTGAAGACGATCTGGAATTCCTTGAAAACCATATCGAAAAGCACGACTTGCCAATGGATGTATTCGGTTGGTATTTAGATCTGCGTAGATTCGGCTCTGTACCGCACTCTGGGTTTGGCTTAGGTCTGGAACGAACAGTTGCATGGTTATGTGGATTATCTCACGTTAGAGAGACAATTCCGTTTCCTAGAATGATGGGACGCTTAAAACCGTAGGTTTTAAGAAATATCAAATTTCAAGCAACAAATTTCAAAAAAGGTCATCCCGAACTTGTTTCGGGATCTTATGTAAAGACTTTTAGTCTGATCTTGTTTACCATCCTATTAAGGTGTCATACCAATCTCTAACTTTAGATTATTTTGCTTTAGCAGATTCCATTACCTCTGTTAATGTCAGTTCTTCGGAATTTATGGCCTAAGAGAATTTTTTTTTGAAGGTGGTTAAGTTCCTGATAGCAAAGACTCATGAATGGCGAGAAACCAATAATAAAAATTGTTGACTTGCATATTTAGTACTTTTTTTTAGCGATTCTATTACTGGTTATAGGATTTTGGGCAGGCGAAACGAATCGTTTTACCTTATCGCTTCGAAGTTTGCGATGTTTAGTATCTCTTCCTGAAACTCTTTTTCTCCAACGCTCCCAGCTTTTTCGCTTTAAATGCTTTCGCATAAATTTTATCACATCATCTTCAGATAATCCAAACTGATGTTCAATGGCTTCAAACGGGGTGCGATCTTCCCATGCCATCCCAATAATTCTGTCAATTTTGTGTTGCTCTAATTCTTTACTCATAATTTTTTTGAATTAACACATTAAAGCAGCAAAATCATTCAGGGATTACCCGGTCTTTCCATCGCCATCAATATCTTTGCCAACATGAGTTTCTAAAACCTGAAGCGTCTTGATCAGAAGTGCTCTTGTTTTCTGAAGTTCCTGTTCTAAAATCTCAACCCGATCTTCTAAAGTATCAGCTTGTGCTTGCTGTTTCTCAAGTTCATCTTGTTGCATCAGATCAAAGAATATTCCCATAGTGTTCCTTAGTTATTTTTTATTGAATTCATTAAATCATTCAGAGCTTTTTCAGAATACCATTTTCCATCGGCAACTACATTGTAAATAGAGGAAGTATTGGTAATATCCTCAAGAGGATTGCTCTCAAGAATAAGCAGATCAGCTATTTTACCTGGTTCAATACTTCCATATAGATTGTCCAGTCCAAAAAATTTGGGTCCGTTCATTACAGAAGTAATTAATGCTTCCTGCGGAGTGAGTCCGGCATTTACCAAAAGTTCTAACTCTTTGTGTAACGATTGACCGGGATAAGTAAATGAGTTGAACGGCCCTGAATCAGAACCCGCAAGAATATTTATTCCTGAATCATACATTGGTTTTACCATGTTACTGAAACTTGTTACCCAAAGTGATCTGGTTTGAGTATAGCTGTCACCACCTCGTTTCGCTGAGTTAAGCCGTCTTTGATAAGTTTCTGTGATTTCTGGTGAAATATAATTCAATAATGAATCCTTGGAATGATCTGCGATCAATAATTCAGCCAGAGTTTTTCCAACATGAAGGGTAGGAGTGACATAAAAATCCCTATCACCTAATATTTGGTATGATTCTAATGCCAATTCATGATCATAAGATTTCATAAGAGGAGTTATCATTCCATAACCTGTACCGGCCTCAGTAAGACTATCAGCAATTGGAGAAGCTTCTTTCAACGGATAATACAAATGCTCGGTGCCATCTAATCCTAATTCCACGGCTTCCATCAAATCAGCAGAAAGGGGCATATGTCCGGTAGTTTTTAAACCTCTGGATTCCGCCTCCTCTATAATTTGATAAAATGCTTCTTTAGTAAGGTTCCCATCATAGATCTTAACAAAGTCTGCATCTATGCTTTCAAGTGAATCTAGTGCTTCTACCGCTTCTTCTTTATTTGTTACTGAGATAGAACCTTCCCAGGCAGGACGTGAGCCATCCAACTTCGGACCGGGGGTAAATATCCTTGGACCAACAAGTTCATCTTTTTGGATTCGGTTATTCCATTCGTAAATAGCAGGAGTGATATCTCCGCCGCCGTCTCTTACCGATGTTATTCCAAAACGCAGAAGTAAGGGTAATAAATTTTGGTTTGCCTCTATCAGTTCTTCGCCACCACGAAAGTGAATATGATTATCCCAAAGTCCGGGCATAACAAATTTGCCATTCAGGCTTATGATCTGCTCTGAATGATAATTTCCAAGATCAGAAGCATCATCAGTAGCCAGAATTTTATCTCCTGAAATAGCTACTAATTGGTTTTTTATGATTTCTCCATTTTCTACATCAACAATAGAAACATTAGTAAGTATAAGGTCTGCATGTTTTTGAGAAGAACAAGAGATAAAAATCAGCTGAAAGAATAGCAGAGGAATGAGTTTTGGCACTATCAGAAATTTTTGATTAAAAAGGTATTTACTTAATGACTTGAAATGTACAATAAATTTTGTGCTTTCGTGAATTTGTAGCAAAACACTATTTCATTAGCCATCACATTCCTTATCTTCATCACCCGATGGCAGCGAAAAAACGAAATAGCAATGATATCTATCAGAGCTTGATCAAAGAGATCAATACTCCTGATATGAAACCGATCTATTATTTGTTCGGTGATGAAGAGTTCTATTTAGATCAGTTGTTGGATAAATTTTCAAATGTCATCCAGCCCCATGAAAAGGATTTTAACTTTGATCTGCTGTATGGACAAGATGTAAGTCCTGCAAAGGCGTTAGGTGCTGCTCGCAGTTTTCCGATGATGGCAGAGAAAAGAGTGCTCATCATTAAGAACTTCCTACAGATCGGAAAGGGAGCAGGGAGTGAAGGATCCATTCAGGATTTTATTTCTTATATAGAAAACCCAAACCCGACGTGTTTACTCGTTCTGTTTGATACCGGGAAGCTGGCCGGGAACACTAACCTTGGAAAAGCACTATCAAAGAATAAGAATGTAGGCTATTATCAATTTGAAGCCCTGCCTGATTACTTGATTCCGGATTGGGTGATCAGTTGGACAAAATCTCATCACAAAAAAACAATTGAGCCGGCTGCAGCTCAATTACTGGCCCAGTTTGTGGGGAATAATTTACAACTTTTGTCTACTGAAATAGACAAAGTGTGCACTTTTCTGGACACTTCTGAAAACGTCTCAGAAGCCGCTGTAAAAAAAATAATCGGCTCATATCGTGAGTATACGGCGATTGAGCTCAAAGAAGCGCTCATGAAGCGTAATTTGGAACAGGCCTTATACATATCGGAACAGATGTTGCAACACACTAAGACAGACACGGGAGAAATTATTCGACTCGTGGGGTTCTTTAACAGTGTGTTTACAAACATCTGGCAAATTCTAAGGCTTGCCGAAAAGGGCAAAGCCAAGAATCAGATCCAAAGCGAACTCGGTATTGCTAGTGCCTGGTACTTTAATAAGCTTTGGGATGATGCTTCGAATTTTCGCTACAGCGATATGCCGCGTGTTTTTGAAGCTCTTTTGGATGCAGATCGCTCCATTAAAGGGTTTACCACTTTAGACTCCACTTCGATTTTATTTCTTCTTGTTAAGCGAATCATCGGTTAATCCGACTTCGCGTTTCATAACAATTTGAACTAAAACTTAGTGGATTAGAAATGGACGCATTTAAAGCAGTATCAGTAAAAGATTACAGTGATGAAGATCTGATGGAATATTTCCAGAACGATCACGAACCTGCATTTACAGAACTAGTGAGACGTTATCAGGACCGCCTTCATAATTTTCTATACCGATATACGCATGACCATCAGGATTGCGAAGATTTAGTTCAGGAAACCTTTTTGAGAGTACATAAAAGCAAATCGTCTTATGAGAGAATTGCGAAGTTTTCAACCTGGATGTACACCATCGCTTTAAATCTCGCTAAAAGTTTGTACAAGAAAAAGCAGAGAATGTATAAGGTTTCTATTCATAAGGATCCGAATGATTCTGAAGATTTTGAGATGCATATAGAAGATCCAAACATTTTGCCGGATCAACAATTGCATGAAAAATTAAGCCTTGAGCAGCTTGAAAAGGCATTAATGTCGTTACCGGAAGATTTCAGAGAGGTAGTTATGTTGAGAGATCTTCAGGATATGACTTACGAAGAAATTTCAGATGCAACAGGTATCCCAATGGGTACAGTGAAGTCCAGAATTAACCGTGGTAGAGCTCAGGTTCAGCATATGATAGAAAGTTATGTTGATTTGGGAACTTCTTTCTAAGAACTGACTACAAGGTAATGAAACAAGACACTAGCATTACCTTTTATGAAATTTTTAGACAAAGAATACCATCCGGTCATTGAAAACTATATAGCTGAATACGCTGAAGATAATTTAGAGCTGGTCGAGAGAGACACTTTCGAAGAGGTGCTTGTTCATGATGATGATCTTCGTGAACTTGCATTCTCGGCGAAAGAAGGAAAAAGACTTTTGAGCATGCTTCAGGACGTAAAAGCTAAAGAAGGATTTTTAGAACGATTGAATGAGCGGATTGCTCAATCAGAGAACTGATTATATAAAGCGAAGTAGAATAGCTTCGTCTTTTTTATTGCTAAAATTTACAGTCCTCGATTTTGAATAGACACTGAGAATCAATTTCTTTCAGGCTTAGATCAATTAACTAACTAAGCACTGATGAAATTTCGCATTTCTGCCTCACTCTGTATTTTACTTACCTTTTTTTTTACTGATATAATTTCCGCCCAGGGAAAGCTGACCTTCGAAGATGTTATGAAGTTCGAGGATATCAATTCGCCTGTTATTTCAAGCCAGGGGAATTGGATCGCTTATGGTGTTTGGCCTGACAGGGGCGATGGAAAAGTTGTAGTTCAACACACATCAAAAAAAGACCTGTTCGAAATTGACCAAGGTTCTAATCCAAAAATTACTCATAACGAAAATTGGGTAATTGCTTACCGGAATGTTCCATTAGTCGAAGAATTGAAAGCCAAGAAAGATAAACCTAAACGCGGACTTTCAATCCTTAACATTGAAACTGGTGAAATCATACAGTTAGACAGTATATCATCTTACTTGTTATCTAACGATGGTAACTGGCTGGCCACCAAAAGATATCAATCAAAAGAAATTGCAGATCTGAAGCACAAGAATAAGAAACTTGGGACATCTGTAACTTTATGGGATCTGAAGAATGATGAAAAAGCCGAGTTGGATTTCGTTACAGAAATGAGCTTCGATAGCTTATCGAATTACTTTGCTTATTCGGTGATCGACACATCCGGCCAAATGAATGGGCTTTACATACAAGATCTTGAAACTGATAATAAAGCTACTATCCATTCATCAAAAGATGGATACTATTCGAACCTGACCTGGGATAGTAAAAATCCTCAGATTGCTTTTACCAAAGCGAGTTTTGATTCCAGTTATACAGATAGCGACGCAAGCTTAAATATTTGGAATGCTTCTGATAGTGAACTTAAGACCTTAGTAACTTCTGAAGATGTGAAAGATGGTTGGGCCCTAAGAACCAATAACGATCTTCGATTCGAACAAAGTTATGAGTTCCGTCTCCCAAGATTATTTTTTGGGTTAATGCCTAGAGATATGGTAGATCTCATCACCAAAAAAGAAGACAAAGAAGATGAAGAAATTGATATTTACGCAGTGGATGAGATCATTGAAGATAGAGGCATGGATCTTTGGCATGGAGATGATCCGAGAATCAAAACGCATGAAATAGCAACATTTAATGGTCGCAAGAACAGAACGTATACAGCTGTATATCACTTAAATGATGATAAATGGATTCAGTTAGCTGATCAGGAAATGCCATCCATTCAGGTTTCTGATGGTGATAATTATGTAATGGGGAGTTCTGATGAGCCATATTTAAGAGATATCACCCACGAAGGTTTTTTTGAGGATTGGTATTTGGTAGATCTGGAAACCGGAGAAAGAACGAAAGTAGCAGAAAGGATCTCAAACGGTGGCGCAATGCCGACTCCTAAAGGTCATAGGGTATTGTATTATAACGACAAGAACTGGCATGTTTATAATGTAGATACTAAACAGACTCGAAATATCACGGAGAGCTTGAACGTCCCTTTTTATAATGAAGATCATGACTATCCTTCTGATGTTCCCGGTTATGGAATTGGAGGCTGGGTTAACGGTGGTGACGCTGCATTGATCTATGATAAATACGACGTTTGGCAGATTCCTTTAATTAGAGGAAATATCCGAAATATCACAGACGGCAAGGGCAGGGAAGAGAATAGGATCTTCAGAGTTCGTTCTCTTGGCGATGATAACATATTCAAAAATGATGATGATCTGCTGCTTACTTCATATCACGATCTGAAAAAGAATTTTGGGTTCTATTCTGCGAAAGTGAATCAGGAAGGCATCAAAAAGCTTTTGGAAGAAGACAAGAAGTTCACATTTGTATCTAAAGCAGACAATTCTGACAAGATCTTATTCAAAAGAGAAGCTTACGATGAGTTCCCTAATCTATGGGTCTCTAATGACTGGAAGTTTAAAAAGACAAAGCAGATCTCTAAACTCCATATGGATCTTAAAAAGAAATGGAATTGGGGAAGTGCTGAATTAGTTGATTGGCTGAGTTTAGACGGGACATACATTCAGGGAATTGTCATTAAGCCCGATAATTACGATCCGAATAAGAGATATCCTATCATGACTTACTACTATCGTTTTTTCACAAACAGACTTCATGATTTTAATGAACCTAAGACCAACCACAGACCTGTTTTTGCCCAATACGTCAGCGACGATTATGTGGTATTTCTACCGGATATTCGCTTTGAGATTGGAAGACCGGGATTCGCAGCCACCAAAAGTTTAGTGCCCGGAATTCAAAAGTTGATCGAATTGGGAATTGCTGATGAAGACAAATTGGGACTTCACGGTCATTCTTGGAGTGGTTATCAAACAGCTTTTATTGTTACTCAAACGGATATTTTTGATGCAGCGGTTTCAGGAGCTCCGGTTAGTAATATGACCAGTGCTTATTCCGGTATTCGTTGGGGATCCGGATTAGCTCGTCAATTTCAGTACGAGAAAACACAAAGTCGTATAGGCCAGAGTTTGATAGAAGCTCCGGAAAAATACATTGAGAATTCTCCTGTATTTTTTGCGGATAAGATTACCACACCAATGCTGATCCAACACGGAGATGCAGATGGCGCTGTGCCTTGGTATCAAAGCATTGAGATGTATCTGGCTATGAGACGATACAACAAAGATGTGATTTTTCTGCAATATCATGATGAGCCGCATCATTTACAGAAATTTCCTAATAAGCTTGATTACGCAATCCGAATGAAGGAATACTTTGATTATTACTTGAAAGGTGTAGGGGAACCGGAATGGATAATAAGCGGAGAGACTTTTCAGGGGAGGTAAAAGAAGATTGTAAAGGACTTTGAGCTATTAATTAACGTCATCCTCCGTCGAATGCGGAGGATCTAAATAGTTAATAAAGCATGTGCCTTTACTTTCGATCCAGATCTCGGGTATACACCGCGAGATGACTTTGTTAATTATGCCGGCCTGTTCCGAAGAAATGCCTTTGGCAAAGGCTCTTCTAGCTAAAACTTTGAAGCCGGAGAATTTAAGCTAGTAGGACGTTTACGTCCGGCGAAATAGGATGATGAGATTGTTTTCTACCGAATGCAGAGAATCTAATACTTATTGAGGTTTAGCCTTTTAAAAAATCCAGATTTCGGGCATTCGCCGCGAGATGATTATGGGGCTTATCGCCGGCCTGTTCCGAAGGAATGCCTTTGGCAAAGGCTCTTCTAGCTTAAATTTTAAAGGTGGGGAATTTAAGCTAGCAGGACGTTTAGGTCTGGTGAAATAAGATTAATAATGTTTTAAAAACCAACCAGTTCATCTGCGAATTGTGCAATGATAATGGAAACAGAATCTGCTATTTCTTGAATGTAATAGTAAAAGTAGTTCCTGTATTAACGGTACTATTCACAGAAATTCTACCTCCCATATTTGTTACATGATTATGTACAAGATAAAGACCGACTCCTTTACTGTCTTCATGGTCATGAAATTTTTGGTTCAACTCAAAAATCCTGTCTGCGTTTGCTTCGCTATCGAAGCCGATACCATTATCACTGAATGTGAAGATGACTTTATTGCTTTCTTCTACCGCTTTAATTGTTATAACTGCACTTCTTTCAGGATGCGCATACTTAATTGAGTTAGTTAGCAGATTCAGTATTACACTCTTTAAATTACCCCGGTTAAATGGAATAGATATATCGGGAGAAATGTCCGTTTTTATAATAGTCTTTGTTTCTCTGATCAATGCTTCAACTGAGTTTATAACTACTTCAACTGTTTCATTTAGCTTATTAGTTGATACTGCAGAATAGGCTGAATTCTTTTTATTCAGAATATCCACATAATCGTTCAAAGTGCTTTGAAGTTGGTCGGTTGCGGACTTCAGAATGTTTATAAACTCTAGAGTTTCTTCATCCTGGATCTTACTTAAATCCAGTAAGCTAAACACAGACATGAGGTTACTTACCGGCGTTCTAAGATCATGAGACGTAGTATAAGTGATGTTTTTCAGTTCTTTATTGATGTGAGTCAGATTTGTAATTAGCTCATTTCGCTCTTCTTCTCTTTGTTTTGCCTGAGTGATATCTTTTGCTACGGCATAAACCACACCATATTGATCTACAGGAATTGATGTCCATGAAAGCCAAACAGTTTCCCCGCTTTTAGTAAGATACCGGTTCTCGTATTTCTTAAATCCTAACCCATTGATAAGGCTCTTTCTGTATTTCCAGGTATGCTCCTGATCCAGTGGATGAATAAAAGATTTTATAGATCTGGAATAAAGTTCCTCTTCTGAGAATCCCAATACTCTGATAACGGCAGGATTAACTTTTCTAAAAAAACCATCATAACCTGCTATACAAAACAGGTCATTAGTGTCATTAAAAAAAGGTTCTAAGGGATAATCTGTTAGCGATTCTTCAGCTTTTGCTGTATCTGCTTTACTCATTAATCAATAGGAGTTATATATTTTATGTTGTGTCTTTATCCCCATCCAAAATAACTGAAGCAGATATACACGTATATTACAACTGCTAACAGTGATATAAAATTACCAACTAGAAAATAATCGTTAGAGATCTTGGAGTTTTTGTCCTCGTGTAATCGTGTACCTATTTTCAATGCTCCAAAGGCGATGATCACGTGCGGGTAGCCTGCTAAAATTCCTACAGACAAAAATAATCTTTCCAACACGCCTTTACCAAACGAGCTCCAGCTTGTATTTGAATGTCCCAAAATAACGTTGATCGAAATATTAGCGAGCAATTCCATCACTAACCAACCAACGAGCATATCTCCAATCATAGTTATTTGATGTATGTTTTGATGAAATCCTTTAGCAGATTATACTCATTGATCATCAAAGTTTTTCGTCTTTTCCAGATTTGATCGCGGTTTTTATCATGAAGTTCGCCCACTTCACTATTGTTGTCGTTGTTGATCATATCCAGGATCAAAGGATAATCTTCTTTTTTCCAGTTCAGGATGATCGTATCCAAAACTTCAAATATCTTTGAAAGCTGTTCTGTTTGTTCTTTATTCTGAAGTTTGAACCGGAAACGCTTACGATTTCTTTTTTTGGATGAAAGCATTTTTCGGGCTTCTGTTAAGCCTTTCCCCATCATTTCATAAGCTATTTCAGGATTTATTTCCGTTTCGATCTCACCCAGTAGAAGCACGTAATGAAGTTTAAAATCAGGTTCTGTTTTGAGTAATGCCTCTTCAAGGTAAAAAAGCAGATCTATTCCGGATGAAACCGAGCTTAGTATTCCCTGAAACTCATCACCCAAAGTAATGGTAAGAGGAGAGAGGATGGCTTTATCGAACTTCTTGTTTGTACTTTCAACAAGCTCTTTCAGTCCTTTGCTGAGCACCTCTCCGTCATAATCAGAGCTGTTAACTACATCTCCCATAAATATGGGATAGCTATGTTGTTTTTTAGGCATGTTATATTGTATCAAAAAAAATGAAACAATGCAATATGTTTCAATAAAAATGAAACAAGTGGGTTTGTATCAGTTGTAGAAGCTTATATCGCACAAGCGTGACGCTTGCGTTAGGCTGGAGACGCTTGCGATAGTGTGATGCTGGGGTAAGTTAAATTCGTTCATTTCTATTTCTCACTAAATCATATACCTGTATCCCACTAGCAATTGCATAATCTGACAAACTAGAATCAGAAGTTATTAGAAGTTCACACTCTTTAGAATATTCCAGTAATAATGAATCAGTGAGACCTAAATCAAAAAAACCAATGCTATTCAAGGCATTTTTTGATTCTAAAAACTTTTCAGAAGTAGATTTAATTACCGAAGCGATTTTTTCTATATAAGTGATCCTATATTCACCTCTAAAATTATTAAGTAAATTGTCTAACTCAGTCCAAACATTAGGGAGAACTACAAGTTCTTCAAACTCACCTATAAATGCGAGTAAATCAATAAAATCTTGTTCCTCATAAATTGAAGTTCGCTTGTGTGTTTCTATGAGTTTGGGGTCAATCAATCCAATTAATAATACAATTAAAGAATTAGTATCAATTAGTTTCATGATTTTTCATATAGATAAAACCCTATGATATTTCCATTATCATCAATTTTTAAGCGTTTATAAATTCTGTAGAATTTGAAATCGGATGCCATAGCAGCCAATGGAGAGTTTCTTGGATTAGTATTTTCTACTAGATAGGAAACAACTATTTCCCAAAGCTTTTTATCATTCAAGTATTCTGCTTGCTCTAGTCGAAAATCAGGTCTATCTAGAGTTGTCATGTTTTTTAGCTCTGAGCGAGCTATTCGAAGTAATTCATTTAAGTTCAGATGCTTATCCATCGTTTGCTAAATTATTAGTTAAAGAAATTAGTAAATCAAAAGTTGTTTTATGCTTTCCTCAAAAACATTCCTCTTCAAAAATTCATCTTCCAGTGCTTTGTTAAAGGGGATGGGCATATCCAAAGAGCCGCATCTGATTACAGGAGCATCCAGTTCTTCGAAGCAATGCTCGGAGATCAAAGCTGAAATTTCAGCCATTGGTCCCATGGTTAAAGAAGGTTCTTGTAACAGCAACACTTTGTGAGTTTTGGCAACAGATGTCTTGATCGTTTCCAGATCGAGGGGAAGGAGGGTTCGCAGATCGATCACTTCCAAAGAGACTCCTTCATTGGCTAATTCTTCTGCTGTTTCCAACGCCCACCAAACGCCCATCCCGTAAGTAACGATTGTGGCATCAGTTCCTTCTCTGCGAACTTTGGCTTTTCCGAGTGGTTCATAAACGGCTTTTTCGGAAACATCTTCCCGAATACTGCGGTACAGTTTTTTGTGTTCAAAGAATAACACCGGATTGGGATCGAACATAGAACTGTACAGTAAATTCTGAGCATCTTCGACGGTAGCCGGAACCACAACTTTTAAACCGGGAATTTGCATAAACCAACCTTCCGGAGATTGGGAATGAAAAGGTCCGGCACCAACGCCACCACCATGAGGAGCACGAATGGTCATATTTACAGCAGGACTCCATCGGTAATGAGATTTTGCAATATTATTCACGATCTGATTGAATCCACAGGAAATGAAATCAGAGAACTGCATCTCCACCACAGGATTCATTCCGGCGTAAGAAAGTCCTAAAGCAGCTCCTAAGGCTCCCGACTCAATAATCGGAGTATTACGCACTCTGTCGGCCCCGAACTGTTCTAAGAAGCCTTCAGTGATCTTAAACACTCCTCCATACTCTGCAATATCCTGTCCCAGAATAATGGTAGAATCATCTTCTTCAAAAGCTTGCTTTAATCCGGCCTGAATGGCGTCTACAAATCTGCGCTCTACTTTTTTACTGTTGCTGGGAGCAGGTTTTGAAGACGGTGCTTCCGCATAAACCGCTCCTAATTCCTTTTCTTTGTTCCAAACCGGTTCATCAGCACTTAAAGCTTTATCAAGATCTGCTTTGAAAGAAGCTTTTACTTCTTCTTTGATCTTCACAAACTCTTTTTGATCTGCAAATCCTTCTTTTTCTAAAAATTGCTCAAACCTTAGAATAGGATCTTTTTCCGCCCAATCTTTAAATAAAATATCAGGAACGTAATGAGTTCCGGATGCTTCTTCGTGTCCACGCATGCGAAAGGTTTTAGCTTCTATCAAAACAGGCTCACCTTTTAAAGCCAGTTTTCGGGCTTTTTCAACGGTTTCCATTACTTCAAGGATGTTATTCCCATCGATATAAAAACCTTTCATTCCATATCCTTTGGCTCGATCAGAAAGTTTTTCGCAAGCAAATTGTTCATTTGTCGGAGTGGAAAGCCCATATCCGTTGTTCTCAATAACGAACACAACCGGGAGTTTCCAGACGGCTGCTAAATTCAGTGCTTCATGAAAATCGCCTTCGCTGGTCGCGCCATCACCGCAAAAAGAGAAAGCCACAGAGTCTTCTTTCCGAATCTTTGAAGCTAAAGCGAGCCCGTCAGCCACCGGCATCATTGCGGCTAGATGAGAGATCATGCCAACGATGTTGTGCTCCAATGTTCCGAAATGGAAAGAGCGTTCGCGTCCACCACTGAATCCATCCGCTTTACCAAAAAGTTGACAAAACAATGGATAGAATGGTACTTTGCGAGTAGTGAATACACCAAGGTTCCGGTGCATCGGCAGGATGAAGTCTTCTTTTTTGGAAGAAAGTGTGACACCAACTGCAACGGCTTCCTGACCAATTCCTGAAAACCATTTACTGATTTTGTTTTGTCTGAGAAGGTTCAGCATGCGTTCCTCGATCTGACGAGGAAGAAGGAGTGAAGTATAAATTTCAATCGCTTTGGCTTTCGAAATTTTTTTAGAAGTCTTAATCATTGAATTTTTAGAAATATCCGTATCTTGGGGACTTTGAAAAAAGATTGATGAAATTTTTGAACTTTTTTTAAGTATAACTGTTCATCAATAATAACCAAAGCGGTTAATCCATACTATTAATTTTTTAACTATCCTGATTATTGGAAGCACTTGGAAGACAGATCTTAGTTGAATTTTATGATTGCGATAGCTCCTCAATAAATGATGTTGAATTTATTGAAGAAGCGATGCTTAATGCTACAAAAGAAGCTAATGCGACTATTATTTCGCATAATTTCCACAAATTCAGTCCTTATGGCGTTAGTGGAGTAGTTGTGATAGCTGAATCGCATGTAGCCATTCACACCTGGCCGGAATATAATTACGCTGCAGTGGATATTTTTACCTGCGGTGATACAATCGATCCCTGGTTGATCCAGGAGTTTCTAAAGGAAGCGTTTTCTTCCAAAAATATATCCAGTATGGAAATGAAGAGGGGTTTATTCAAAGTGCCACAGGGACAAAGATTGCTTTTCAAACCTTCAACAGAAACAGTAAAAGAGAATTAAGACAGAATGAAGTCTAAGATGACAATGGTAGAAACCCCGAATGTATATTGTTTGGTTTCAGGGGCCGCAGAAGGAAAAACAAGATTGAACGCTTTTGATAATGCACTGCTTGAGGCAGGAGTTGGAGATACCAACCTGATGAGAATGAGTAGTATTTGTCCTCCGGGCGCAAAGGAAGTTTCCAGAGATGAGATTGAATTACCGGGCGGTGGATTAATTCCATTAGCGTATGCTCATATTGATTCACAAACTCCGCAAATGTGGATCGCTTCTGCAATTGCTGTTGGTATTCCTGAAGATGAAAGCCAACCCGGAGTGATCATGGAGTTCGAAGATCATACCCGTTTGGAATATGTGGAAACTATTGTGAAGCAAATGGTTGTGGACGCCTTCGAATACAGAAAGAGAGCTCTTAAAGAGATTAAGTTTGTTGGTGTTGAACATCAGGTTACTAAGTGTGGTGCTACTTTTGCTGCTGCCGTTCTTTGGTATCAAGATTAATTTTGGATTATAAATGTTGAATTCTGAATTGGTTCAAGTTCTTAATCAACTTTAGATCTACTCTTTAACTATCATAAAGTCATTATAAAATGAGCGACATTCAAAATCCAAAATCCAAAATCCAAAATTACACAGAATATTATCACAAAAGAACGGGACTTACCGTTGGAGTAAACAAAGTTCTCTTTTCTGAGCAAACTCCGTATCAGAAGGTTGAAGTTTTTGAAACGGATACATGGGGAAATCTCATGACCATCGATGGAATGGTGATGCTTTCGGAGAAGGATGAGTTCGTTTATCATGAAATGCTGGCTCATGTAGGTATGTTTTCTCATCCAAATCCTGAAAAAATTTTGATCATAGGTGGTGGAGATGGTGGGACGGCCAGAGAAGTGCTCAGGCATTTTTCTGTCAAACAAGTTGATATGGTTGAAATTGACGAAGCAGTGGTAAGAGCTTCGAAAGAATTTTTACCTGATGTTGGAGCTTGGGAAGATCCTCGTTTAAATGTGCTTTTTGAAGATGGTATCGCTTTCGTTAAGAATTCGATCGCAGAATATGATGTAATAATTATTGATGGTTCCGATCCTGTTGGGCCGGCAGAAGGACTGTTTGAAAAGGAATTCTTTGAATTATGTTTTACAGCTTTAAAGAAAGATGGAGTGCTTACCGGTCAGACAGAATCGCCATGGGTTGAGGAGTATCATGCAAGCATTAAACAAGTTTTTGATGCATTAAGTAAAGTATTTGATGAATCTTCTATGTATCTGGGCTTCATACCATTATATCCCGCAGGTATGTGGAGTTTTGCCTTTGCTTCGAAAGGAAAACAACCTGAGGAAACGGAAATTCTTGAAAGGATAGAGAAGGGATTATCAGAGTTTGGTAGTGATCTGAAATACTATAACAAGAAAGTTCATCAGGGATCGTTTGCATTACCGAATTTTGTAGCCGAAATTATCCGCTAGACTCATCGTTTAGCTTACATGACAAAATTCCTTTTCCCTTTACTCGTATTTATCTGCTTATCAGGGGAGGCTTTTGCTCAGGAAAGATCAATTCAGGTACTAGAGAACGGGGAAATCTCCAGAAGTATAATCCTGCCGGAAGGAAATCGGGAAAGTACAATTCAACAGCTATCAGCTTTCTATACTGATAACGGATATTTCGACGCTCAGATTTCAGCAAGAGATGAAGAACCAATTCCAATAAAAACCGGGCAAAGATATCGAATAAAGAGTTTAGTTTTTGAACTTGAAGTGGATAGCGTATTTGTTTCTTATGAGATTACTGGGGAGTTTTACTCAACAGAGTTGATTGAAAAACGAATTAACGAAGAATATCTTAAAACAGTAGAAGAGGGCTATTTAAATGCTAGGGTCAGTATAGAGGATATAAACTTAGATTCTCTGTCGAAAACCGTTTCTATTACCGCTAAAAAAATACGCGGTGAGCAGATCCGAGTCAGTAAGATCATTTTTAAAGGAAACACGATAAACTCTCAAAGATATTTATCCAGATTGGCTCAGATGGAAGATTCTCTCGTGGCATCAAAAGAAAATCTGAACCAGATCAGAAGAAAACTTAGCTCCAGTGAGTTAGTTGAACAAGTCTCAGATCCGGTTATCTATTTAGAAAATGATAATTATGTAGTTCTGTTTGAAGTTAAAGAGCAAAATCTGAATCAACTGGATGGCTTGATCGGTTTTGTACCAGATGAAACCGGTAAGGGGCAAATTGTTGGAGATCTGGATATATCGCTTTGGAATGTGTTAAGAGAGGGCAATGCCTTCGAATTACAATATCAGCGCTTAAAACCGGAAACAAGTCGCTTAAATCTCGGGATATCTCAGGATTGGATAGCAAATATTCCGTTAAGCATTGGAATGGATTTCTCTTTTTATCAAAATGATACAACTTATCAAACGAGGAACATCGGTTTGACGGGCAGTTATTTCCTTAATTCTGACCTTAGCATTAAAAGCAGGATTTATTCTCAAAGTTCGATCTCAGGTTCTACATCGAACTTTTCAAAAGAACCGGACGGGAAGAAGCAAGGCGGTGATCTTGGATTTAGCTATTCAAAGCTTGACAGGAGAGAGGTTCCGAATTCAGGCTTTTCTTTAGATATTATCTATGGAGTAGCTAATAAAGATATCGAAGACGATTCAGCACTGGCTTTTCGTCAACAAAGATTAGAGACGAAAGTAAGAGGCTATATTCCACTGTTCGAGAAATCTGTTTTGGCGACGAGCATCAATGGGTTTTATGTGATAGGAGATCAGTTTACAGAAAGTGATCTGGTCAGATTTGCAGGAGCTAATTCTTTACGAGGCTATTCAGAAGAGCAATTTACAGCATCTGAATTACTTTGGGGAGATATAGAGTATCGTTTTCTTACGGATCAGTATTCATATCTGTTTTTGTTTACAGCTGCCGGTGTGTACAAAAGACCACAATTATATTCAGAAACAGACAATAGTTTCACCCAAAAGGATTTTCTTTACTCAGTAGGATTCGGTTTGAGCTTCAGAACTGCGATTGGCAGATTGAAATTTACGTATGCACTTTCATCTACCGAAACATTTGGAAACGGAAAGGTGCATTTTGGAATAAGAACAAGTCTCTAAATAATCTAAGAGAGGAGTGGTTTATTTTTTTAATATTATTTCTTGAAAGGTATCAAATCTTCCAATTATATCGTTAGAGTCTTCACCAAAGTAAGGCTGGTCTTTAACATAGATTGTCCTTTTTATCAGTCCGGAATTTGTGAAATAAGAATTAAATTCAATGTCTGTACTGAATATTCCTTCAAAAGTAGAAGTTACTTTTAATGCTTCTTTATTATGAACTGTTGTTATATCAGTTGTTCTACTTTTGCGCAAAAATACATTTGAAAATTCAGTCCATTCTTTTGTTTCTAAATGAAGAGGAAAAGGAACTGTTAACCTGATTTCATCTCGTATTATGAGAGAATCAACAACAGTTTTATAATTCCGATCATGCGAGTTATTGAACTCAAAATAAGGGAGTAAAAAGCTTGGTTTAATTCTATTCTTTCTATTTTTTTCTTTAGGCTGAATTCCAGGATCAACTCCTGCATTTTTATAAGCTATATCAAAAAAGCCATCTTCGGTTTGTTGATACCATGAGTGGGTATAGAATTCAGGGGATTCAATATCATATACCTTGAATTCTATCAAATTTCTGAAATTTCCAACCGAAGCATTTGTAGAGACTACCTCTAGCTTATAAGTACTTTTCTGAGTATCGAATACCGAGTCGTTTTGACTCAAACTAAAAGTATATTCATAACTAAAGGTTTGACCTTCTGTATAATTAAATTGCTCAATATAGATATAGCTTTCATCATCACAGGAGACTAGTAAGAATAGCAGGAATATGGTGGAAAAAAATTTCATATCGTTTATTCTGAGTCAGGATTAAAGTATTAATTATCTTGACAGTTCTCTGCGATCAAATCGTCAACATCTTCCGAATCCAGTGCTTTCGCTTTTTTAAAATCAGTACACGCTTTTTCTGTTTGACCCAGTTTAAGATAACTTTCACCACGTTCTTTAAATACTACAGGGTCAGCGTTATAAATTTCAATTGATTTTGTATAGTCATCTATGGCTTCTTCATAGTTTTCTAATTTGAAATGAGTTCTTGCCCTGTAATCATATATCTCAGGGTTCGTTTTTTCGATATTCAAAGTTTCTGAAAAATCAACTAAGGCATTTTTATAATCTTGATTGTCGTATTCTGCAATGGCCTTCTGGTACAAAATATCGAGATTATCCGGACTTATACTTAATAATTCATCATAAACTTCTATAGCACTCTCATAATCTTCTATATACGAGTGTATATATGCTACATTAGCAAGATATGTTAACTCTGTTGAATCTAATTCAAAAGCTTTTTTAAAGTCTTTAATCGCAGCTTCGTGATTTTCTAGTTCATGATGCACTAATCCTCTTCTGTTATAGATATTAGGATTAGTATCTAAATATTTGACTGACTTGGTATAATATTCAAGTGCTTTTTCGTAAAACTGAAGATTTTCATAGGAGAAGCCAAGATTAAAATTGGCATTTATATAAGTGGAATCAATAGATAATGCCTTTCTGAAGTCAACAATTGAATTTTCATAAAGCTCCTGAGTCATAAAATTATATCCACGATTATTCCAGGCATCCAGAGAAGTAGAATCTTGTTCAATTGAAATATCAAGCGCTTTTTGAGCCAGATCATACTGTTCCGTATATATATAAGCCAGCCCCAGATTGTTATAAGCTTTTGAATTCAGGGAATCAATATCCAAAGCGTTTGTGAGATCAGCTATCGCATTATTAAAGTCACCGATTTGAAGCTTAGCAAATCCCATATTTGCCAAAGCAAGACTAAAAGTAGGATCAATTTCCAGTGCTCTGTCAAAGTCGCTTAAAGCAGCGTAATAATCTCCCTTTTTAACTTTAGCCACTCCTCTGAAATTATATAGCTCTTTTGACCTTTCAATAACCAGTGCTTTATCAAACTCACGAATTGCAGCATCGTAACTACCTGCTTCACTTAACTGAATCCCAAGCTCGTAACTATTTCTTAATGAATCTGCCTGTTGGTTTGCTTCTTCCTGAGCAGCCTGCATAAAATAAGTTATTACTTCAGGACAGGTACTTGTTACCTTGGTTAGCATTTCGGGCAAGATTTCAGATTGGAAATAGTCCTCATTTTCTTGTTCAGTTTTTGATGAATCAGCAAACATCTGATCCATTTCATCCATCTTTTTTCCCATTACGTCTTCAAAACATGTTTCAACTTCTTCAGAATCAGGACCTTGTTCTGCAGCTACATCTGAAGTTATGCAAACACACATAGCATCAACCAGTAAGTCGATTTCGTTTTTTTGTTCTTGTGCAAAAGATGTTTGTTGAAATAATACCGCAATTGGGATAAAAAGGAAGCATTTAAAGATCTTGTACATATTGAAAGTCAGTTGGAATTAATACTAAGAAGAATATAGTGGATTTGAATAAATTATATTTTGAACAACAACAATAAATTAATAAAAACAATTGATTAGAAATACAGTTAACCACCAATCCATACAGTGCCACGCCTGAAGGAATAATATTCTGTTATATCACTGTCTGGATCAGAATACTCACTTCTACGATGTGGTTTTTGTAAGCGGTCTTTAAACCATCTTCTCGTTTCATAAAAGTCTTTTTCCGTAGCATATTCATCAATTTCACCAATAGAAGTATTATCGAAGTGTTCTTCATCCCAAGCATATTGCCAATCGAGTGATTGAATTCTACTACTCAGTTTTCCATAATTCGAAGGATCGATCTTTTTCTGTTCTTTAGGTTTATAAAAGGTGTCTTCATAAAAGTCCAAGAAGCTCTTTATTCCGCATACGACCTGCGATTGTGAGAAACGCTGATCAAAGAGCCAGATTTTCAGGTAGTATGGTTCGTCTAATGTATCCAGTGTTTCTTTCCAGCTGTCATAAGTATCTAATAAGACTTTCAGAATTGCTTTTCGTGCTTGCCCTTTTGGCTCAGGGTAGGCAGAATTCCCAAGTGAAAGATTACTATACGGAGAGACCCAAATTTTAGCGTAATCTCTTTGATTTGCACGAACAATATCAATATCCAAATCAATTATCTGAGATCTCCATTCATCAATTTGATTGAGAATTTGTTTGTAGCTACGAATTTTTTTGGTTTTCATTTATTCAGATCCACTTCTGATCTTTTTCATCAACAGAACGTTCAAAATCAGTTTCTCCGGTATGCCTGGTTCCTTTGGGTTCTATTAACATTACCCAGCATTCCTCTTCAGCAACAGGGAAGTGATCAACTCCTTTAGGAACTACATATAATTCACCTTCATTTAATTCAATTTCTTTATCTCTGAATTTAAGCAATAACTTTCCTTTTATGATAAAGAACACTTCATCTTCATGAGGGTGATTGTGCCACACAAATTCACCTTCGATTTTAGCTAGTTTTATAAGCTGGCCGTTAGACTCAGCAATGATCTTAGGTGACCATTGATCATTAAAAAGTGAAAATTTTTGTTGTATACTGACAGGTTTATTTTGATTCATTTTGATAAAATAAAAAAGGCCATGCAAAAGCACAGCCTCAAATTGAATTGTTTATTTAATATTTAGAAATAAACAGAAGCAGAAACTCTGGCAGAAGTAAAGAATGAGTCTGTAGAATCTCCGGTTCTCACATTTAAGTTTGCATCGGTACTAAAGCTGAAATTAGAACTGAGAAAGTATTCAGCACCGTATCCTATCGCAAGAGTAATATCAGTAGCACTACCACCCGCATCAAAGGATTGATTTCTAAAACCAAGACTTCCTGTCACATAGGTATTCAATGATTCGATGGTAGAAGTATAATATCTTGGTATAACTGCTAACCCAATAGAATTTGTACCGCCATCAACTGTAAGAATTGTTAAAGCTGGGGCAATTGAAAGATTTTCATTAAACTGATAGGGAACTTCAATCGCAGCTTGTGAACCAATTGTTGATCTGATTCCTAACGAACCTTCTTCAGGTATTCCCTGAGCAAATACAGATGTAGTTATTGTTGCAAGTGCCAGGGCGATGAATGCAATTTTTGTTATTGACTTCATTTATTCTCCATTGATTTAATAATTAGTAACAACAGTTTATGATAAATAGAATTTTTATCCAAATTACTAAATCAAGCACCATAAAAAAGGGCTATATGAGATTTATAGCCCTTTTAGATCATTATTGATCTAATCCATAAAATTCAGCAACCTGATTGTAGTTTCTGTAATCAAAGCCCTTGCTTTTAAACAGCAATGAAGGGGGAATGGCCACTACTCTCAATACATCTCCATCAAAAAGATCTTCATTTACTTCATTGTTATCAGCAACCTCGCCTTCTAATAAAAGATCGAAACTGTTTATATCAAAAACATATCTCAGATTTACAAGATCATTTTCAAAGGGAGTACTAAAAGGCAAAGCGTGCCATGATGTTGTTCCCTCAAACTGTAAATAACCAAGTACTAACCCTTCATCTACAGTAGATTCATCCAGTAGATCCCATTCGAATTCGTTTATTGAAACAAACTCATCAACAATATCAAAATCGTCTGCGAAGATGGTACTTGTACTGGAATATATTTGAACTCCGTCTGCTCCGTCATTTCCTCTGGGTCCTCGAGGACCTTCATTAGTGATTGTACAAGCTTGAGTAAGTAGTAATATTGAAAGTAATGGTAATAAAGATTTTGAATTTTTCATGACATGCTCCGTTAATGTTGAGACTTCTTTTTTAAAGCCTGAAAGAATTTATTTATCTGCAAACTAGATTGATATCACATGTTCGGGCTAGGCAATTGATGCGATATTTTAAGTGAGGAGTGAGGAGTAAAAGGTGAAAAGGGTGAAAAAATCAGGGAAATCAGTGATAAAAAAAGCCCTGACTCAATTAAGAATCAGGGCTACGAAGAGCTTAAACTGAAAAATCTTGTATTAGTTAGTGAAGTACATAATTGTTGCAATCACCATAAAGTTAATGATACTGAGGGGAAGCAATCTTGCCCAACCCAGTTTCATAACCTGATTGTATTTGAAACGTGGAATCGTCCATCTTACCCAAATAAATACAAAGCACCAGAAGCAAACTTTCAAGGTAAATACAGATACATCTAAAATGCCTTTTAACCATATGTTCATGTCTGCAGGTATATAAAGATCAGCAAATGGGAGATGGTAACTACCAAAGAAGAATGTGGTAATTAAGATACTTCCGATAAATACGTGCATGTATTCGGCCAGAAAGAACATTCCGAATTTCATTGAGCTGTACTCTGTATGGAACCCACCTACTAGTTCTTGCTCTGCTTCTACAAGATCAAAAGGGGTACGGTTTGATTCCGCAAATGCACAAATTATAAAAATAATTGCACCAAGGGGGTTTACAAAGAAATTCCACCACATAGATTGAGATTCTGCAATATCAACCAAACTCAAAGAACCGGTCATCAAAATTACAGAAGCTACAGCCATACCCATAGGAAGTTCGTAGCTGATCATTTGTGCGGCTGCTCTCAATCCACCAAGAAGAGAATATTTACTATTTGATGCCCAACCTGCCAGCGTTACTCCATAAACACCAAGAGAAGCTACAGCAAGTAAATACAGAACAGCTGCATTTATATCAGTTACATACAAACCTGCTCCAAAAGGAATAACTGCAACGGAAAGCAATGCTGTAATTACAGGAATCATTGGTGCAATAGCGTGCAATTTCTTATAACCATGAGTAGGGGTCACGTCTTCTTTTAAAAGAAGCTTAAGTACATCTGCTAAAGGCTGTAACAAACCAAAAGGTCCTACACGATTCGGTCCAACACGATTTTGTATAAAAGCAGCAACTCTACGCTCAGCATATACAAGAATGGCAGCTGAGTTCAAATAACTTATCATTCCAACACCAAGAACGATTGCCCAAACAGGTATTGCCAAAGGTCCGATTTCAAGAATAGCTGGATTCATTATGCAGATACCTCTTCTTTATTCATTCCGGTTAATTGGATTCCGTTTTCATCGTCCATTTTCTCATAACTAACCCCTTCAAAACTTGGATTTGAAGAAGCGATCTCATCCATTATTTCTCTGGATGTGCCAAACTGCACAGACAATCCTAATCTTTTTCCAAGATTATTCATGAGCTCCCAGGTTGGAGTACAATCAATCTTATTATCTTCATTCACCCAGTTGTCGAAATTGGTTCCGTAGCGATCAAGTCGGCCTTCTGACATCTCAAGATCCAGTTTACGATGAGTGTATTTGGTTTCTTTTGCAGGAAGGGAGCGTTGAATTCTACCTTCTACGTTTACATAACTTGCAGCATGTTCAGCAATACAAGTAATTGGAATTACGAGATCAGTTGACTTTGATGTTTCCGTCTCGTTTGTAGCAAGTGAAATTACATATGGCTCTTTAAGATCATTTGAGTCAAGTACTCCACGATCTACTAATTCATCATTCAGTAGTACTACAACTTTTGCTGATTTAATTGCTGCTTTAAGATCTTCAGCTGAAGTTTCAGAAAAACCTAGTGCCTTAACACCTGTGGTATTTGGAGCTTGATCGTCAGTGAGCAAAAAGTCATCACCAAAGCCTTTTTTAACATCAGGGGAGAAGTGGAAATCATTTACGCCCCAAGTGCTGAATGTTTTCATCAAAGCATAATTTTCCTCAACGGATGCATGAGCCGATCCTAATACCAAAACATCTGTGGGTTTTACAGCTTCAAGCTTTTCTGCAAACGTCTCAATTGCATTGTTCCATGATGTTTTGATCTGATTATCACCATCCGCTTTGATAGAAGGTCTTGAAATACGATTCTCATTGAATTTCGTGTAAGACATTCGCGCTTCATCCGGCATCCAGTGAGTATTCACATCTTCATTGTAACGAGGAGTGAGGCGTAATACCAAGTTATCACGAGTCCAAAGATCAACATTGGTGCCTTTACCTCCTGTAATATCGATGCTTGGAGTTTGATTCATTTCCCAAACTCGAGCCTTAAATCTGAAGTCGGTAGAAGTAAGCGCTCCAACCGGACAAATATCCACAGTATTCAAAGAATATGGATCATCAAATTCCATTCCGGGAGCAGTAATCGGATAGTTTTTATCGCCTCTTGAGGCAATTGTAAGCTGATGTGTACCGGAAATTTCTTCCGTAAATCTAACACAGCGTGTACAGTTGATGCAACGCTCAGCATCTAAAGTTACTCTTGGTCCTAGTTCAACTCTTTTTGGTTTATGAACTTTCTTTACTTCAAAACGGGAGCCTTCGGGTCCGTACTTATATGTTTGAATTTGAAGAGGACACTCACCGGCTTGGTCACAAATCGGACAATCAAGAGGGTGGTTGATCAGGATCAACTCCATAGTATCTTTTTGAGCACGTGCTACTTCTTCACTGGTTTCTTGAGTATGAACAACCATTCCATCGGTCATTTCCATACTGCAGGATGTCTGCATTTTAGGGAACCAACGAATTACACGTTCACCATTTTCATCCAGTTCGTATTCGCCTGTTTCCCGATTCTGTACAGGAGTTCCAACTTTTACATAACACTGGCGACAATTTGCAGGCGCGCTCATTTCAGGGTGGTAGCAGAAGAATGGTACTTCTTTACCATTATCCAAAATGAACTGGAGCAATTTAGGCTTGCCCTCAAATTCGTATCGTTTACCGTCTATAAATATTTCTGGCATAATTTCTTATTTAAACCACAGAGGGCACTAAGCTTTTTTTCTCTGTGTTCTTTGTGGTTGATAATTAAGCAAGTGCATATGTACTTTTTTTGCACCGAGCTTCAAATTCGTCTCTAAATCTGTCAATAGTATAACGCACCGGCCATGCAGCAGCATCAGCAAGTGCACAAATAGTCCGTCCTTCCATCTGTGAACAAAGATCGATCAATAGTTCAAGATCTCTGATCTCACCATCACCGTTTCTGATCTTTAATAAGATCTTTTCTAACCAACCGGTTCCTTCACGACATGGAGTACATTGTCCACAAGATTCATGATGATAGAAATGAGATATTCTCCATAGCATTTCAACCATGTCCGTATCTTCATCCATTACGATCATTCCTGCAGTTCCCATCATAGAACCGGCTTCGCGCAATGAATCTGCATCCATATTAACGCCTTCAAGAGCATCACCTCTAAGAATAGGAGTGGAAGAACCGCCGGGAATTAATCCTTTAAGTTTCTTTCCGTTTCTCATTCCACCTGCAACTTCTTCGATTAAAGTGAGAACAGGCATTCCTGTTGGTAATTCATAAACTCCGGGTCGGTTAACATGACCTGAAATTCCATAAAGAACCGGTCCGGGATGAGTTTCAGCTCCGATTCCGGAAAACCAATCAGCGCCATTTTTGATTACCAATGGCACACAAGCAAGTGTTTCAATATTGTTGATAGTAGTTGGACGTCCCCATAATCCTTTTTGAGCAGGGAAGGGAGGTTTAACTCTTGGATATCCACGTTTTCCTTCCAAAGATTCAAGCATGGAAGTTTCTTCACCACAGATGTAAGCTCCTGCTCCGCCTGTAACATGAAATTCCACATCAAATCCGGAACCAAGGATATTTTTTCCGATAAAGCCTTTATCGTATGCATCTTTAAGTGCTTTCTCCATCATTTTGATCCAGGAATAATACTCTCCACGGATGTAAACGTAAATGGCAGAACATTGCATAGCATAAGCTGCAATAAGAGCTCCTTCAATGAAAAGATGAGGATTATATTCAAAGATCTTTCGGTCTTTAAAAGTACCCGGCTCTGATTCATCACCATTACAAGCTAAATATCTAGGTCCGCCGTCAGGTTTCGGCATAAATGACCATTTTAAACCTGCATTAAATCCTGCACCACCACGTCCGCGAATGTTGGCGGCTTTAACTTCATTAACAACTTTTTCAGGATCCCAATCGTTAGATAAAACCTTTTTCAGAGAATCATAACCACCATTAGCGGTGTAAACATCGATCTCATGAAGGTTAGGGATATCAGGAATAATTACCGGAGTATATGATTTCCAATCGAATGACATTTCTTAACTCCTTTCCGTGTGTTGTGGCATACCAACCGATTCAAATTCAGGCATTTTATCTGCTTTCAAGCTTTCAATAACTTGATCAAGCTTTTCTTCTGTAAGATTGTTTACATACACATCGTTTGTGATCTGCATCATTGGTGCATATCCGCATGCTCCTAAACATTCCACAGACTGGATACTAAACATTCCATCTTTGGTAGTTTCACCAGCTTTAATACCAAGTTTTTTCTCCAAATGATGAAGCATATCATATCCTCCACAAAGTTGGCAACTTGTTGTAGTGCATACATCGAGTACATACTTTCCCATTTTCTCTTTGTAATACTGAGTGTAGAAAGTTGCAACGCCGTGTACGTGGGAAACGGGGAGGTCTAAAGTTTCAGCAACCAAATGCTGTACTTCAGGCTCCACATGTCCAAATCTTCGTTGAGCAACCCAAAGAGTAGGTAAAGTAGCCGGCATTACTTCCGGGAACTTAGCTTTGATAGTCTCAATCTCTTTTAAATCTTCCGGGGTGAATTCGTAGTTATTCGCCATTATTTATCTGCTTCTCCCATTACAGGGTCAACTCCACCAATCACAACTACGGTATCAGCAACCATCTCACCATCGAGGATGTTTTCCAGTACCTGCAGGTTTCGGAATGAAGGAGTATTAATTTTAATTCTCCAGGGATGTCCGGTTCCGTCACTTTGAATATAATATCCAAGCTCGCCTTTAGGAGACTCTACAGCATGGTAGCATTCTGCACCGGCCGGCGGACATATTCCTGTATCGGTCATCATAAAATCGTGAATCATACCTTCCATTGAATAATAAACTTCATCTTTTGAAGGGTAGGCATGCTTAGCATTGTTAGATCTGATAGGACCTTTTGGCATCTTATCTAAACACTGCTGAATAATTCTGATACTTTCTTTCATTTCTTCCATACGCACGAAATATCTGGCAAGGTTATCACCTTCTAGACGAGTAGGAACTTCAAACTCTACTTCGTCATATTTCGAATACGGAGTAATAATTCGTTGATCAACAGCAAAACCGGAAGCTCTCAAAACAGGTCCTGTTGCTCCAATGTCCAGAGCTTTATCAGTTTCAAGAACACCAACATTCTCATTTCTGTCGATGAAAATTCTGTTTCGGTCTAGAAGTCCATGCCAGTCTTTAAGTTCTTGCGGGAACTTGGTGATGAACTCTTTTATAATTGCGGTAGCCTCACTGGTCAAATCATTAGCAACACCACCAATCCGTGAGTGAGAAACGGTAAATCTGTGACCTGCAATCTGATCCATAATGTCATAGATCTTTTCACGCTCACGGAATGTCCAAATAAAGAAAGAAATTGCTCCGGCATCCATAACCATTGTTCCCAACCAAAGAAGGTGAGAAGAGATTCTAGCCAATTCACAACCGATCATTCTTATATATTGAGCACGGTCAGGAACTTCAACACTCGCAATTTTTTCGACAGCCAAACAAAGCGCAACATTATTGCTGTAAGGAGAAAGATAATCCATACGATCTGTGTATGGCATAAACTCCTGATACGTTTTGTTCTCAGCAATTTTTTCAACGCCTCTGTGCAGATACCCAATATCGAGTTTTGTTTTCTCGATGGTTTCTCCACGTAATTGAAGAACTAAACGAAGAACTCCGTGAGTTGCCGGATGCTGAGGACCCATATTCAGGATCATCTTGGCATTTAATGGATCATCGATATCAACATCTTCGATAGTAGTATGTTTGTCTTCAAGACTTTTATAGATACTACGCTGATGTTTTACCTGAAACTGAGGATTTACTCTACTGTTAATGTCTGTTACTTTCATATGCCTTACTCCGTATCTGGTGTTGTGTTCGGCAATTCAATGGATCCCGGAATTCCCAAAAGAGGAAATTCTTTTCTCATCGGGAAGTACTCAAAATCTTCAGGCATAAATATTCTTCTTAGATCAGGGTGGTTTTCAAAACGTACTCCGAACATATCGTAAACTTCACGTTCGTTCCAACCTGCAGCCTTCCAAACCGAAGAAACTGATTCTAATGTTGGGTTTTCTTCTTCTACACGAACTTTAATAAATACTCTGGTTTGTGTACGAAGGTTCATAAGATTATAAACAACTTCAAAACGCTCGTCAGATGTGTAGCGATCGTTGCCAAAAACATCGCAAAGGAAAACAAAATGCTGCTTCTCTTTAAGATATTTTGAGATTTCAAGAATTGAATCAGCTTCAACTCGTACAAAAGTGTCTCCGCTACTTTGATAGACTTCAATCAGCTTATCAGAAAAGTTTTCTGTAAGTCCATCTACCAGAGTTTGTAAAGTGTCATTTAATTCTAAGCTCATAGACTAGGTATCCAAAAGAACAGAATGTTCTGTTTTAATTTTGTCTTGAATTTTCATTAGTGCGTGTATTACAGCATCCGGTCTTGGTGGGCAGCCGGAAACATAAGCATCAACAGGAAGGAAATTATCTACTCCCTGAACTACGCCGTAGCATCTGTGCATTCCACCGGTAGAAGCACAAGCTCCCATAGCGATACACCATTTCGGATCAGGCATTTGATCCCAGATTCTTCTGATTGCGTGCGACATTTTATATGTAGTCCAACCTGCAACGATCATTACATCACTTTGACGAGGGGAGAAGCGAAATACTTCTGACCCAAATCGGGATACATCATACTTAGGTCCTGCAAATGCCATCATCTCAATAGCGCAACAAGCTAAACCCATTGGCATTGGCCATGCTGCATTTGCGCGTCCCCAATTTATTAATTTGTCTAAGCGGGTGGTTAAATAACCTTCACCAAGTGCGGATTCAATTCCCATTATAAACTCTAAATTTTATTTGTTTTAAGATCCCAGTCTAAAGTTCCTTTTTTCAAAGTATATAAAAGACCGATCAGAAGTATAGTTATAAATACCATCATCGAAATGAACGTTCCAAGCCCTAAATCCAGATATTTTACTGCCCACGGGTAAATAAATACAACCTCCAGATCGAACACGATAAACTCCATTGCAACCAGATAAAAACTGATCGAATATCTTTCACGTGCTTCACCGACCGGATCCATTCCACTTTCATATGGATTCAATTTGTGCTTGTTTGGGCGGTATGGGCCAAGTATTCTTGACAGAGTCATTAATAGAAGAGCCAAAACAATGGCGATACCTGCAAGAATTAAAATAGGAAAATAACTGTCGAGCATAGAATTATTAAGTCACAATTTATGAGCTAAAAGTTAGCCTCAATGTTTGGCAATGTCAATGAAATCGGGCGTGAATATAGGCTTAAATTTACTTTTTATGAGAAGGAATTTTTATTAAGAATAATTCTAAATAAAATGAACGCGAAAGGTATTCAATTCAGTTTAACACTTACATAAAAAACCGTACATTTATAGAAAAGTTTCACAAAGGTTATCGTTTGAAGAAAATAAAGATGGAAATTTTAGGATTATCAACAAGCCCGAGTAGTGGAGGGGCGTATGCATTGATCCTATCTGAAGTAAAAGGTAATCGTAGGCTTCCTATCATTATAGGTTCATTTGAGGCTCAGGCTATTGCTTTGGAGCTAGAGAATATAAAACCACCCAGGCCAATGACTCATGATCTATTAAAGAATTTGATTCTCAGTTTTAACTCTGAGATCAAATATATTTATGTAAATGAGTTGTCGGAAGGAACATTTTATGCGCAGGTTGTTATGGACAGGGATGGTGGAACTGTAGAATTAGATGCGCGACCAAGTGATGCAATAGCGCTTGCAGTAAGATTTGGTTGTGAGATATTTGTTGCTGACAGTGTTTTGAAAGAGGCTGGAATTTCAACTGAGCCTGAATCAACCACACTGGAAGAAGCTTTAAATGTAGAAATTGAAGAGCCTGTAAAGAAAAGTCTATCCAGACTTGAAGAGCTGAACAAAGCACTGAAAGAAGCAATTGAAGCTGAGAATTACGAGAAAGCTGCAAAAATCAGAGATACTATTCAAAAACTTAAGGCCAATTAGTGACTAAAGAAACTTACTCTTTCGATAAGCTTCCATTTTCGAAATTATTTAAAACCTACGTATCGAATTTTGCAGATCTCGACGATTTCTATTCTGTAAATCCTTTTTCGGATTCTGAGATCGCTGTAAAAGCCAAAAGAATAAAAAAGAAGGAATCTCACAAAAAGTTCTTAAAAGCACTCAACGGTTTTCATTCTGAATTAGGTGTTGAACAAAAAGCGCAAGTAGAAAAACTGGCTGATCCTGATTCTTTGGCTATTGTAACAGGACAACAGTTAGGAATTTACGGTGGTCCGGTATTTACCATTTATAAAACCATTTCTACTATTTTGTTGGCAAAAGAATGGGAAAAGAAATTAGCACGACCTGTGGTTCCGGTTTTCTGGCTGGCAGATGAAGATCACGACTTTGATGAAATAGCCTGGTTTGGCATTCCCGGAAATGAAGAGTTTAAAAAGGTTGAGTATAAAGACCAATCGAATGGTAAGCTAGTATCTGATATTAAAATAAATGATAGTATTGAAGAATTAAAGAATTCGATCAAGTCTGATATGTTTGATACTGATTTTTCTGAGAAACTTTGGAATCTGTTTGACAAATGTTTCAAAAGTGGAGTGACATTCAGAAAAGCTTTTGCTTTGATGATGGATGAATTATTTGGCAAGCATGGCTTATTAATAGTGGGAAGCAATTTTGAACCAATAAAGAGAATAGTCGCTGATACCTTTAAAAAATCTGTTACTAATACTGATGATATCAATAAGTCGCTTGAAGAACAATCGGACAAGCTGGAAGCTAATTTTCATCGTCAGGTAGTACTTGGAGATTCTAATCTATTCTATATAGATGAAGATGAGCAAAGATTAAAACTAGATCGTGAAGAAGGTAAATGGAATGCCGGAGATAATAGTTGGTCGGAGCAGGAATTATTGGAACTAATAGAACGGGAACCTGAGAACTTTTCTCCTAATGTATTTCTGAGACCTGTGATCCAAGATCAGCTTTTGCCAACTTTAGGATATGTGGCAGGGCCCGGAGAAGTAGCTTATTATGGTCAAATGAAAGAACTTTATCCTCATTTTGATCTTGAGATACCCGTAATTTTCCCACGTTTCAGTGCTACATTAATAGAATCCGGAATAGATCGCGTTTTAGATAAAATTCCTTTTGAGTTTCACAGATACGGTGAAAGAATTGAAGACCTGGAAAAGGAATATGTGAAAATTTCTGAATCAACCGATGTTGAAGCTTTATTCAAATCTTGGAAAGACAGTATTCAGTCTGCTTCAAAAGATCCAAAAGATGTAATTAAGGACATTGATGGTTCTTTAGATGGGTTGGTAGGGAAGACCGTTTCAGGTTTTGAAACAGAACTGGATAAATTAAAAGGAAGGGTTTACAGATCTATTAAACAGCAGGAAGAAACACAGCTTCAACGCATAAGAAAAATTAAAGCTCAGCTCTATCCGGATAATGGATTGCAGGAGCGGATGGTTTCATTTATGTATTTCATGAACAAATATGGGGTGGATGTTTGGGATAACGTGTTGGTAGATCTTGAAAATGAGCCACTTCAATTAGACTCTCATCATTTGATAAGATTATAATGTCTGTCTCTGATCAAAAATCAGAATTAAGAGCTCGAATGTTAAAGCTCAGGAAGTCTATTGATGAAGAAGATTGGGAAACCCGATCAGAGACTATAATTAACGAGTTAAAAAAAATCCCGGAGTTTATTGCCTCAGATGTAATTCACTGTTTTGTTTCAATGAATGACCGTAAAGAGGTTAACACTCATCCCTTATTGAATGATCTGATTTCATCCGGAAAGAAAGTCATTGTACCCGTTACAGATTTTGAAACCGGAGAATTGAAACACTCTGAATTGAAATCTTTTCAAGATCTGAAGGAGAATAAATGGGGAGTGCTGGAACCGGATGAGATTCATCCTCCAACAAAAGAAATGGATATGATCCTGGTTCCTTTATTAGCTGCTGATAAAGATTTTAACAGGCTTGGCTATGGGAAAGGATTTTACGATCGCTTCTTAAAGAAAGAAAATGCAGTTAAAATAGGGCTGCTATTTGAAGACTTTCTTATTGATCAAATTCCCGTTGAGAACTTTGATGAGAAGCTTGATATTTTAATTACCGAAAAAATGATTTTAAGACGCAACAATAGAGATTTGGGTTCGTAGTAGCGCACAGGAGAAAAAATTATGGCAGAACAGACACGACAAAAAACAGGATCTAAAACAGGCTCAGCTACACTAGAGTTTGAAGACTTTGAATTGCAATCCGCAATGCAAGACTTTTTAAAAGAAGAACCTAAAGAAGAAGGCAAAGGGGTTTGGAACTTTTCAACCTTTGCCGGACTTGGTATGCTTTTTATTGCATTCACTTTTTTGCTTCAATTAATAGGTTTTCCTATGGGACAAGGACTCGCAGGTTTTTCTCAGGATGCAATTAGCGCTTTGCCTATTATTGGTGGAATTCTTGTGACTTTAGTTGGTTTTGGTTTCTTAGTTGGTGACAGAAAAAAAGAAAAAAGAGCTAAAAAAGAATCTCGCAGGAAACGAAAAGCTCAAAGTAAAAAGAATATATATTCAAACGATATTCATGGTGCTGAAGAATTTACAAGTACACTGAATAATGATCTGGATTCTTCCAAAAAATCTTCAAGATCCGGCGACTACAGCTATGATAATTTTGGTTATCGTCATGCCAAAAGGTTGATGAAATCCAGAACAAATAAAAAGATAGCAGGAGTTTGTGGAGGTTTAGCTAAGTATTTTGGATTAAGCTCTACGGTAGTTAGGTTTATTTTTGGAGCAGTTTTTATCATGGGATGGGGAACCAGTTTACTAATTTACATCGGTCTTGCTTTAGCCATGCCAAAAGAGCCCATCGAAATGATGGATGACTTTGATTTTTGATCACTGAATTTGCTGATCTAGATTTATTTCAATTTCAAGTATAGGCTTTCATACAAACAAATATTTTTTTCAATCCTGTCTGCAATTCTTCTTAGATTCACTATATGCTAATTACATTTGAAGGAATTGACGGAAGCGGGAAATCGACTCAGATTTCTCTTTTAAAAGATCACCTCTCTGAATCCGGGAAAGAAGTAAAGGTACTTCGTGAACCGGGAGGGACTGATATTTCTGAACTGATCAGAGGGATGTTGTTGAACCCTGAAATTGATATCGATCCGGTTACAGAATTGTTACTTTTTTCTTCGGCTAGATCTCAGTTAATTGCGGAAAAAGTAAAACCACTTTTGGCCGATGGCGTTGTTGTGATTCTGGATCGGTTTTATGATTCTACAACAGCTTATCAAGGTTACGGTAGAAAGAGTATTCCTATTGATCAGGTACATCAAATCAATAAGATCGCTTCACATGAAATAGCTCCTGACGTAACGTTTTATCTTCGACTGAGTTTGGAAGAATCAGCCTCAAGAACTGCACATATGCAGAAAGACAGAATGGAGCAATCAGGTATTGAATTCTTTGAGAATGTGATTAAAGGATTCGACGAACTCTCTAAATCAGAAGAAAGATTTGTGACTATTGATGCTTCAAAAAATGTTGATGAGGTTCATGATCTGATCCTGTCTAATCTTTCTTTATAGCAATACCTTTCAAATTTGGTTTAAGCCAATAGAACAGAGAAGGAAGTACAACCAGATCAGCTATCACAGCAAAAAATATTGTTGAAGAGATCAATATCCCCATTAAGGTTGTGGAAGTAAACTCACTGGTTATTAAAGTTCCGAATCCCAGTAAAAGAATCATGCTGGTAATAATAATGGCGCGACCTGTTTTTTGTGTAGTAATTTCCAAAGCATCCTGAAAGCTTAAACCTCGTTTTAACTCGATCCTGAACCGTGCTAAATAGTGAATGGTATCATCCACGGCTATTCCAAAAGCGATGGTAAATATTACAGCTGTAGAAGGTTTTATATCCACCCCCAAATAACCCATTATTCCTGCAATTAAAACCAGAGGCATAATATTGGGGATCAAAGAGATGATAACCATTTTCAGATCTTTGAACAGAAAAGCCATCAATATTGAAATACAAATAAAAGCCAAACCGATACTGGAAGCGAGGGAATAAACCATTTTACCAACCAGATTTGCACTTAAAACGGTTGAGCCGGTAACTGTTATTTCTTCATTATTAAAGTTCTGAGTCAGATATACGTCAATAGAATCTCTGATCTCGTTGATACGTTTCGAACCTGCATCTTCAGTTTGAGCACCAATTCTTAGTTTTTGGTAATCGAAATCTGTTACGTTTTGTAAGATGTCATTATCAGTTATTTCCAATAAAAGTAAATACTGTGCAATTAGATTTTGATCAAGAGGTAGGGGAAATTGAGATGCTTGTTCGGGAGACATCACCTGATGTAATTCTTTTAAAAGAGTACTGAAAGAAGTAGCACGTTTTATTTCTGGATAAGAAAGGAGGTGTGTTTGCAGATTTTCTATTTTTTTTATCAACTCAGGATTGGTGATTCCTTCAGGCTCTTTCGTATCAATAACGAATTCTAACGGGAATGCCGGGGCCAGATTTTCAGAGAAAAAGTTACTGTCTTTAATCAGCTCAGAATCTCTGCTCACATCATCAAAAACGCGACCATTTACCTCAAGTTGATAGATGCCGATCCCAACAACAAAACAGATCAGCAAAGAACTCAAAGAAATTGCCTTATAATGCCTTCTGTTAAATGCGGAAATCTTTAACAGTTTATCTCCAATCCATGGATACAGTTTTCCACCTGTTTCACGAAAGACTTTTTTAATATTCGTGATCCTCAGAATTGCCGGAAGGAATAGAATGGTAATGGTATATGCAATCAGTACACCTACGGCTGTGTAGATCCCGAAGCGTTTCATTGGAACTACAGAACTGGTTAATAGAGTGCCAAATCCTATGGCTGTGGTTATACTGGTAAGAAAAGTAGCGCTACCGAGTGTAAGTAGCATTTCGATAATTGCTTTTCTTTTTTTGAGTCCGTTCTGGACAGCATCATCAAACTTGGAGATCATATGTATAGAATCTGCAACCCCAACGCAGAGGAGAATAGGAGCGATGGTACTGCTCATGATTTCCAGATACCCACCGCTGAGAGTTATAACTGCAACCGTAAAGAGTACTGTAAACCATACAATAAACATAGGAATCAGAACTCCGGATATGCTTCGGTATAAATACCACAACAGTAAAATGATCAGAACAGAAGAAAAGGAGATATAGAATATGACTTCCTCGTTTAGAATATTCACATATTGATTTCTGAAAAAAGGAATACCTGTGATCTTGAAATCTTTGGAAGGATAGTTACTTAAAGTTGACTGCAATCGGTCAATGATATCATTTCGCGTTTCATAAGTATTATTTTCCTCATCTATCTCAAGAAAAAAAGCAGTCGTATTACCTGACTTATCAATTAAGAATCCTTCTGTAAAAGAATCAGAAGTAATTCTGTCTTTGATGGTATTCAAGTCGGATTGTAAAGAATCAACGTTAAGGAAGGGATCAAATTTAAGCGTACCATTCAGATTGACCATTTCTTCAGCCGACCAAATGCTTTGAACATCAGTTACATTAGGTATGGTTTTCAGAGTATCTGTAATTGCTTTCAGTTCCAGAAGGGTTGAAATTGTAAAAAGAGAATCTGACTTAAAACCCACCATGATAACATTGTCATCCCGGCCAAACTCGCCTTCCAACAAACGATATGACTGAACAGTGGGATCAGTTTTCGGATAAAAGTTTTCCAGGTCGAAATCAGTTCTGATCTTTGAAGCCGGGAAGATCGCAGCTAGAACCAGTAGAAATATAAAGAAAGTAACCAAGCGGGGATTCTTGATCACAAAGTCAGCGAATTTATGCATTTAATCGGTGCAAAAGTAAGATGATAAGTTTGTTCATGAGACAAACTGAAATTATCTGAAAGAAATTCCAATCAAAGCAATCCATGTGCAAATGCTATACGTACTGTAAAGTGAAATTAATCATAAACCATAACAAACAATCACAATGAATTTCAAAAAAATAACATACTCGCTTTTGAGCTTAGTTTTAATCGGCTCAATAATTGTATTTGCAGCGGATCATATTGATGCGCCTGCGGTAACTGATACCAAAGCTGATATAACTGACTTTTACGCCTTTCAGGGATCATCAACCAGCAACCTTGTATTTGTTGCAAATGTACAGGGGTTACTTTCTCCTTCAGCAACAGCAAATGCGGAGTTTAGTGAAAACACAATGATCCAATTCAATATTGACAATACAGGCGATAATATAGAGGATCTGGTAATACAGGTAATTTTTGCGGATGGTAAAGCTTACGCATACGGACCTGTTGCTCCATCTGAAAAAGGTTTAACCAGTGGAGTTGAGTTTAACGCTAATTTAAGTGCAGAAGTTGAAATCACACCTTATGGTCAATCTGCAATTGTAGGAACAAATAATGGAATTAAATTATTTGCTGGTCCAAGAGATGATCCTTTCTTCATGGATTTTGCACAGTACGGTGAGATTATAGCAGGAAATGCAACAAGCTTTAATGATCCCGGTTCAGATACTTTTGCCGGAACAAATGTCTTGAGTGTAGTAGTTGAAGTTCCTAAAACAACTTTGGGAAATGCTGAGACTATTAATACCTGGGTACAATCAAAAAACCGCGTTAACTAAGACGAACTAATTATATCAAGAATTTTAAAATTATATTCAAAATGAAACTTTCAAAATTATTTACACTTTTATTGGTTGCAGGCTTAGTTTTTACAGGCTGTAGCAACGACGATGACGGTCCATCAACTCCTATTGATGAGGATGCTCGTTTTACAACAGCAGATCAAATGGGACGCCCGGCAGTAAACACAGTATTTATCTCTTCATCAAGTAAGAATAGCTTTAATACTACACTTCCATCAAATCAAAGCGCAGCTTTCAGAACAGAGATGGAAACAAACCTATCTGGTTTAAGTCCGGCATATGCTAATGAGTCTGATGCCAACGCATTAGGTCAAAACAGAGATGCTTTTATAGATCTATTAGCAACGGATGTACTTAACGTGAGTCTTACAGGTAAAACAACCTTCTTTGACGGAATGAATGTATTAACAGGTAGAGCACTTGCAGATGATGTGATCAGTACGGAATTACTACTAATTTTTGGTGGTGAGGATGGTACTGAAAATCCGGGACTTTCTGATGATAATGTAGATGCTAACGATAAAATGTTCTTAGCAACATTTCCATACTTAGCCGCACCGTTCTAAACAGAACAAAATCTTATTAAGAACCCCGATTCAGGGGTTCTTTTTTTATCTAAAATTTAAAAAGCGTTGATTATGTTTAAGCGAATTTTATTCGGGATTCTATTAGTATGCACAGCAATTAGTTGTAATAAGAATCAGGAAGTAATTGTAAATAAAGAAGATGTAAGACCATTTATAAGTGAAAAGCATTTTATTCAGAAAAGTGGCATTGAAAAAGTAAATGAGGACATAGCGTTTTGGACTTCAAAACTGGAAGAAAATGACACACCGGTTTATAAAGTTAAACTGTCGTCCGTATATCAAGCAAAGTTTGGAATTACAAAAGATGTAAGCTACCTCGCTAAAGCTGAAGAACTACTTCAAGGATCTAATATTTTTTATAAAGAAGAAAATGCCGGAGTTCTACAAGCACTGGCACAGTTATCAATTACCAAGCACGATTTTCAGAAAGCAATTGATTATGCAGAAAAAGCACTTTCCATAGGAGAGGATAAGCTATTGAGTCATATGATTATTTATGACGCTAGTATGGAAACAGGCGACTTTGAGCATGCCAGCTATATTCTGGAAAATGAGATTACTAATAAATCTTCCTTTAATTATTTGATTAGGAAATCTCAATTTGAAGATTATTCCGGAAATGCATCTGAATCTATTGCCGCTCTTGAAAAGGGAGCAGAACGTATAGATTACAGCATGTCACTTTCATCATGGGCTCATAGTAACTTAGGAGATCGTTTGGGACATGAAGGTAACGTTCCAAAATCTTACGAAATGTTTCTTAAAGTATTGAACCAAAAAACATCAGGAGCCTCATATCTGCATTCTTTAAAAGGTATTGCTTATATCGCTTATGCACATGATGGTGATACAAAGTTCGCCAAAGAAATTCTGGATTTTATTCATAGTAATCAGGAATCACCTGATGCATTACTTATGTATGCTGAAATTGCAGAATATGAAGGCGATGATTCTCTAAAAAGAGAATATTTAAATGAGTTTTACAGCAAAGCATCCGATACTAAATATTATGGAATGTATGATGCAGAATTAATTCAACTGGCTGCTACGGAATTCGGTGATTTTGAAGTAGCAGAAGCTCTGATCCAAAAAGAATTAGAAAACAGACCCAGTCCAATAACCTATGACCTTAAAGCCTGGGTAATGTTTCATAAAGGCGAGATTGAAGAAGCCAGATCTATCTTAGAAGATAAAGTTCTTGGTAAAACCTACGAGCCTGTACCAGCATATCATGCCGGAATCATTTTGAAAGAAGCCGGTGAAGAAGAAAAAGCAAACAAGCTTCTTGAATACGCAAAAGAAGCAAGTTTTGAGCTAGGTCCGGTTACTTTAAAGGATATTGATTCAAAACTTTAATATGAATTATAACTGATATTTTTTTGGGATCATAAAGTGTTATTATGACGAACTCTTTAATTAAAATTGTCGAGCTTTATGATAAACCCAAAAAGATATTTATTACTTATAATCGTTTCCTTTTTTATCGGATGTTTAAAAAATGAACAAAAAGAGATATTTCAGGAAACCAATAGAGTAGAATGGTCTAAAATCGAAAATATTGATTTAGAGGATCTCAATAATGATTTGGAACCGGGGAAGCTTACTGTCGATCTTGGGGTATATTATCCTTCAAATCTTGATGAAAACTTCAGTAAAGTGCCTCTCAACAATATATTAGAGAGCATCAAAGCTGCCAAAGAAATTTATGCTCCTACAGGTGTTCAAATCAATTTGCTTTGGGTTAAAACAGGCAAAATCAATCCTACATATTTATCCCTTCAGTCAAATACTTTACCAGGTATTCCAAATACTGAATACACTAATATGTACGAACACTCACAAAGGCACCCATCTAAATTAACTGAAAAAGCAAAAGATGCTTTCGAATCAATAATAGAACCAAATCCTGATAATGACAGAACTATATATTTGACGGTTATTCAGGATGTATTTTATCCTTTTATGGAAGTCTCTGAAGGGAGGAATTGGGTGATAAAATCTGTAAGAACGGGCGGGCTCTCATTTCCACCTTATACCTATCATTCCAACATACCAAAAAGAATAAGAGGAATTATTACTATTTCAAATTTGGAAAGAGAAGACAGGTTGAGAGGAACCGTTGCTCATGAGCTGGGTCACAAGTTAATTAATGTAAGTCATGAATATAAAGATACAGATCCCGGCCATGAAGTTTATCAGGATGGTGGACTGATGTTGTATGGTGATGGAGAAGATATACCTTCAGGAGAAGAAGGGAGGTGGCATTTGGAAAGACTTAAGCTCTCTCCATTTCTTTATATGTTAAACAGTGATGGTTCAAAAAAATGGAATCCTGATTTTATTGAAGGCGGTCATTATTATGATCCGATTTATGGAAATAAAGTTGTAAACTTTGATAGCGAACCACCCATAGATCCTGATTGGTAGATTTCAAAAATTAAATATTCTGTAAATTCAGAAAAATGCAGTCAGTTTGATATACCCAAATGAACTGGCTGCATAATTTTTAAAATTGAAATGTCCGTAGAAGTTTTCGCTTTGTTTGCCTCCAAATAAGTGAAAGCCCAGCGCTGTTTTAAGTCCATCTTTTATATCATACTGTGCTTCGGGATTTATCCAAAAATCACTACCCACGTAATTGAATCGCCCAAATCCTGACAGTAAAAGATTATTTCTTAGAAATGATTTCCGAAGGCTTAGAGTGGAATAAAAGAAACTCTCTTCCTGAAGTATCAACTCATCATAGTTGAATATATATTCATAGATGAATTGAGATTCGATATCCAGACCTGATATGCTCGTTTTAACTCCGATCATATTAATGAGCCAAGGCTTTTCGAACAAAAAACCATCATCATTTTGACTGAAAATTAAAATTAATTGCTGTGCCTGAACCTCGTTCAAGCTGTTGAGGTCTGTAGAAATAGCGAGCTCGGGCAGATAATCGAAATACTTTTTAAAATGAAAAGCAGATTCAGATTTAAGGATCAGATTATCATTTACTATATAATTCCCGGAATATCCTACAATCGGAGATTTTAAATAGGTCTTTGTCAATTCTATTGCTGGCTCTGCGGCTAATAATGGACCGGTAAAAACAAGATCCTTTTCATAAGATGGGTTTCCTTCTGTCCACCACATTGCAGTCAGATCTAAATCCCATTTTAAACTGCTCCGGATTCCCCACTTTATCATTCCTTGAAAAGAGTTAAATGAGTTTTCAGTTAATGAATCTGCATAAGTGACGTTTGTACTTTTTTCCAGCTCTGTAAACGGAAACCACCTGGAACCGGGTTTAGCCAGCGTATTGGATTGAAAAATAGGGGTGGCAATGAATTCTAAAAAGTTGTTCCCATAATATCTGGTATATTTTACGGCCGGTATTCCTCCTTTAAGATCTTCTACTGAAAGTGTTAAAAACTCACTCACATCTACAGGGGAAATTATATCGGTTATAAATGTTCCGTTTGTCCTTCCTTGACTGATCACCTGTTTTCCAATCCGGAGATCACTATTCTTAAAAAACATATCTATGTATCCTTCAGAAAAGTCATACGCATAATCATTCGCAGATTGGGAATAGGTATTCAATATTTCATTCGAAATAAACACAGTTCCGTAATTAGTATTGAACGAAATATCCAATCCAAGTCTGTTTCTTCCAACCACATATTCGTTCGGAGGGCTTGTTATTACAGCATTATAGTTTCTAAGAAATCCGCTAACATCTTGAGAATAGATAAGCTTAGGGACGAAATTAATACAGAAAACCAGAATCAAGAAAAATAGTGGACGCCCGATTTGACTTATAGTCATAAAAAGAAGTAATTAAAAGTTTATTTATATCGTGATTGTTATTGAGGCTTAACCAATTTATCCGTATTTTTAGTTCATTATGGTTAAATCCTATCTGTATCCGTGAAAGTCGGTTCATCATCAAGATTTTAATCTCAAAACGAACACAATACTAAGAAATCTATTATGGCGCACGAAAGAATCGAAATTGATTTACCTCTTGCCAAAGCGTATGAGTTATTAAGTAATCCAGTTGAATTTCCTAAGTTTTTGGAGCGTATCGACGTTGTTAATCGAATAAATTCACAAACTTTCGAATATAACACTAAGATCGGTAACGAAGAATTTAAGTGGACAACTAACTTAATTGACAATCTTCGCAACACAAGATTTGCTTGGATCACCATCAACGGTAACCTAAACCAAACTGGCACAATCCGCTTTACTCCATTAGATAATGGCGAGCGCACACGTGTTGAGTTTTCTTTAGACTATCGTACATTTTTTGGCGAGCCTAGTGAAGAAGTTGCTAAATTTATTGAAGAGTCAGCCGCTCAATTGGCAAAAGATTTAGAAACGTTTAAGAAACTTGCTGAATCTGGTACATTCAAAGAGACTGAATTAAAACCAGCTGAAGAAACTGAAGAAGTAACAGCATAGTTACTCTAAAATTATTTAGTATTTTAATGCGCACCCTATCAGGTGCGCATTTTTTTTGTCCATAATCCAAGCCAGATAATTTTGAAATTTTCAGAGTTTATAGAATCCGAAAAAAGTCAGCTTTCCCATTATTTGCTTATAGGAAATCCTGTAATGCACAGTTTATCTCCCGCGATGCATAACTTTGCTTTAAAGCATAACAAAATAGGTGGGGAGTACATATCGGTTTCAGTTTCTTCCAGAGATGTGAACATGGTTCTGGCACATTGCACCAACGACTCGTTCCTGGGAGCAAATATCACTATTCCGCATAAAGAATTATTTCTAGATATGGTGGATGAATTAACCGATGAAGCAAAGGAGATCGGAGCCATCAATACTTTGGTAAAGCAGGAAGGAAAACTGATCGGACATAATACCGATGCATATGGCTTCATAAAGCCAATAGAGAATTATATAGATGATCTGCACGGGGAAAGAGTGATCATTTTTGGATCAGGTGGCGCGACAAAAGCGATTGTTTTTGCTCTTCAGGATCTTGGAGTTGAGCAGATCGTATTGGTATCGAGAAGACCGGAAATGTATGAGAGCAATGGCTCTGAAAATATTATTCGTTGTAGCTATGACAACTGGATCGCTTATGCAGATGATGCTGCCATGATCGTGAATGCCACTCCACTGGGAATGACACCGAACACAGAAAGTTCACCGGTACCGGATCAGGACATTGAAATTCTGAATGAAAAGATCTGTTATGACATTGTATATAATCCCAGACAAACGAAATTCCTGAAACAGACCATACAAGCAGGTGGAACACCCATTGGTGGTTTGGATATGCTGATATATCAGGGAGCTAAATCGTTTAATTTGTGGACGGGATTTGAATTCCCAATTGAGAAAATTAAATCAAAGTTAGATGAAGTCTTACCAACCTGATTTTATAAAACCATCCGTATTTGATTCTGAAGCTATTTCTTCCTGGTTCACAAAGCGGGGAGAGTCTGTTCAGGACAATTTTAAGATCAGAGGCTTAAATCTTGGATTTAATACAGAAGAATATGAAGAAATAGTAAAAGGAAACAGAAATTTTTTAGCCAATTCTATTTCTACTCCGATTTCTGATATCGCTTTTGCAGATCAGGTTCATGGAAATGAGATCATTGAAGTACAAAAAGGCGGTATCTATGAAAACATTGATGGTTTTATAACTACAGAAAAAGGGTTGGCTCTGGCCATTCAGGTTGCAGATTGTGCTGCGGTATTATTTGGCGATTCAAAAGCAGGAGTTATCAGTGCCGTTCACGCAGGATGGAGAGGAGCCGAAGCTGATATTGTATCCAAAGCTATACAAAAAATGGTGAGCCTGAATGCCGATCCAAAAAATATAAAAGTGTTTATCAGTCCGTGTATCTCTCAAAAGCAATTTGAAGTAGGTGAAGAAGTAGCTGGAAAATTCCCGGATGAATTTGTAGACCGAAAAAGCTATTCAAAGCCACATATTGATATCAAAAAATTCATAGAGTTTCAGCTTTTGAGTGCAGGCATACTTGAAGAGAATATTGAAATCCATGGAAGTTGTACATTTTCGGAGTCTGATTATTATTCTTACAGAAGAGACGGAAAAAGATCGGGTCGAATGATGGGTATCATAAAACTCAATGAAACGGTTTGAGAGTTAGTTATAGTCCCGGGTATTACGCTACTATTCCGAACGAGCATATTTTCCCGATGGGCAAGTTTCAAGGATTGCATCGCTATTTGCTAGAAAAAGAAATCCTTTCTGATTTTGAGATCATTGAACCCAAAATGATCGATTTCATAAATCTGATGACGGCACATACATCTCGATATGCTTACGGTGTCTGGAACGGTACACTCGATAAAAAAGAAGTGAGAAGAATGGGTTTGCCTTGGACAAAAAGTTTGGCCATTCGATCCAGATTAGCTGTTCAGGGAACTTTGAATGCAGGAATTATGGCGCTTCAGGATGGGATTGCAGGAAATCTTGCAGGAGGAACCCATCACGCTATGGCTGATTGGGGAGAAGGGTTTTGCGTATTTAACGATGTTGCGGTTGCCATAAAAGTATTGCAGCAATCCATGTGGATAAACAAAGCTTTGGTGATCGATTGCGATGTACATCAGGGCAATGGAACGGCAGAAATATTCAAAGATGACGACAGAGTTTTTACTTATTCCATTCATGGCGAAAAGAATTATCCATTCAAAAAACCACCTTCAAATTTGGATATTGGATTACCTGACAAAACGGTTGATAAAGAATATCACCGAAGCCTCATAGAGTCACTGGATTCAGTACTTAGTTCATTTGAACCGGACATCGTTTTTTATTTGGGTGGGATTGACCCGCTGGAAACCGATCATTTTGGGAGATTGTCCTTAACTTTAAAAGGACTTAGAGAACGGGATCGTATTGTGATCGAGATGATCACTCAAAAAGAAATTCCTTTGGTTTTATTACTTTCCGGTGGTTATGCACCCACACTTGAAGAAACGGTAATTGCTCATGCTCAAATGTATGAAATAGCCAAAGAACTTAAATATTGATTAGTTTAAGGCTATTTAGAATCTAAATTCTATATTTACTTTTTACCAAAATGACTTTTTTCTTACTTCTTTTAAATCAGGTTATACTGCCGCTAACATTTACAATTTTATTCTACCACTCAGAAATAAAAAGCCGTTCCAACTTTATTCTACAATTTCTATTTACAGGCTCTTTTGTTTTATTCGCTTTGGTTGTGGGATCTCAATCATGGACTAGTATTTTTTTGGGATACATCATTGGGATAACATTTCTAGTTGTTTCTATAAAAAAGATTCAAGAGCTCCCGAAAACTTGGGCATTTAAGCTTGGTGATAACTGGAAGCAAATTACATTTGTGATCGTGCAAATTCTATTAACTGTACTATTCCTGCCTTTGAGTATTTATGGAATCTCTGGCTATTTTATTGAAGATGATAAATCAGCAGTAAATCTATCTTACCCCTTAGAAGATGGTCTATACATTGTTGGTCATGGGGGCAGTAATCCTATCATTAATTATCATAATGTAAGTGAAAGACAGACGTACGCTTTAGATATTTTGAAATTAAACGCCATTGGAATACGGGCATGGGGAATGTATCCGAAACAGTTAGAGCGTTATGCAATTTTTGAGGATAAACTTTACAGTCCTTGTGATGGAAAAGTTCTAAAAGTAGATAGAGGATATCAGGATATGAATCCACCGGAAAGAGGAGAGGGTCATCCGGCCGGAAACCATGTAGTTATTGAATGCGAAAATGTTGAAGTAACACTGGCTCATATGAAGGAAAACAGTATCGTTGTAGATAGTTTGGATATTGTAGAAGCTGGTGACTTACTGGGCAAGGTTGGTAATTCAGGGAACACATCAGAACCCCACTTACACATTCATGCAGAAAACGATGGTAAAGGAATTCCCATAAAATTTAACGGACGTTTTTTGGTAAGAAATAGCTTGTTTTGGTAATAAAATGAATCTGTAGTTTTTTTATTTAAGTTTCTAATTAAGCTCATTGTGCTCTATATTTCAGCTCTGAAAATCAAAGACACATCAAGTATTGAATAAACAAAAACTGGCTATTTTAGGGTCTACGGGATCTATCGGGACACAAGTGTTGGAAGTAGTCCGGCAACATCCGGACAAGTTTGAAATTGTGGCGCTCACAGCTAACGGTAACTGGAAGTTGCTGGCTGAACAGATCAATGAATTTGCTCCCGAAGTTGGCTTGATTTGTAATGAAGATCACTATTCAGATCTGAAAAAAGTAGTTAATGCCGATTCAAATCTTCTTTCGGGTATTCAGAACCTTGTTGAGATCGCAACTCATGAAAATTGTGATACCGTATTAAACAGTTTGGTCGGTTTCGCGGGATTTGTCCCAACGATCGAAGCCTTGAAAGCCGGAAAGAAAGTAGCACTGGCAAATAAAGAGTCTTTGGTGGTTGGCGGACAAATCATCAGAAATATTCTGGATGAGTATTCCGGCACTTTAGTTCCTGTCGATTCAGAACATAGTGCAATGCTTCAATCTATAGTAGGAGAGAAGCACGAAAACATCGAGAAAATAATTATCACAGCAAGTGGTGGTCCGTTCAGAGATCTGGACAAAGAGCAGATGCAAAATGTAACGTTAGTTCAGGCTTTAGATCACCCAAACTGGGATATGGGCGCTAAAATCACCGTAGATTCTGCGACCATGATGAATAAAGGACTCGAGATCATAGAGGCAAAATGGTTGTTTGATATTCCTGTTTCTAAGATCGAGCCGGTCATCCATCCGCAAAGCATAATTCATTCTATTGTTACTTTTACGGACGGTTCCAGCAAAGCACAACTTGGTCCACCGGATATGAAAGTTCCGATTATTTATGCATTGACTTATCCTGACAGGCTAAAGTTAGAAACGCCGAGAATGGACTGGACTCAGGCACAAGAACTCACCTTTTCGCCCGTTGATTACGGGAAGTTTCCTTGTCTTAAACTCGCAATCGAATCTATAGAAAAAGGAGGGGTTGCTCCGGCGGTTTTAAATGCAGCGAACGAAGTAGCAGTTAAACGCTTTTTGGATAAAGAAATTAAGTATATTGACATCCCGAAAATTGTAGAGGAATGTCTTGAAAAAATCGGGTCGGGTTATGAAGTAGACATTGACTCGTTAATTGAAATCAATAAAGAGACGCGCGAGATAGCAGCGCAGATTAAGTAATATGACGTTTATAGAAATTTTATCGACAATAGGCATCTTTATGGGTGCTTTAATGATCCTGGTTTTTATACATGAATTGGGACATTTTTTGGCCGCAAAATTATTTGGAATGCGTGTAGAACGCTTCTCGGTTGGTTTTCCTCCTCGTGTATGGGGATTTAAGAAAGGTGATACCGATTATTGTATCGGAGCCACTCCATTAGGTGGTTATGTGAAAATCTCCGGAATGGTGGATGAAAGCATGGACAACGAATTCCTTGAGCAGGAACCTCAGCCATGGGAATACAGAAGTAAACCCGTTTGGCAAAGAATTGTTGTGATTACCGCCGGAGTTATTTTCAATATGATCCTAGCTTTTGTGATCTTTTCAGGGATGATCATGACCAATGGTAAACTGGTTGTACCGGTAGAAAATATTGATGGACTATATGTTCCCGAGGAATCTATTTTGCATGAAATAGGATTTCGAAATAATGATAAAATTATCGGAGTAAATGGGGAAGAAGTTCCTTATTTCAATGATCTGGTTTCTGCTTCTGCCTTAACATCTGAAAATTTAAATTATCAGATTATTCGAAATGGAGAGGAAATCACTATTCCGGTAGCTTCTTCATTTTTAGACAGCATTCAAACGCGGGGCTTTATTGATGGAAACAGTATTGCACCAAGTATCTTTTCTCAAATAGAAAGAGGTTCCCCGGCAGCAGAAGCCGGTCTGGAGGTTGGTGATAAGGTTACTGCAATGAACGGAGAGAAAGTAACAACATGGTTGTCTTTCTTTCATATAGTTGGAAATAATGAAGAAGGAGTTCCGATTGATCTTACTATTGATCGTGGTGGAGAGACGTTATCATTCAGTATAATTCCAAATGAGGATAATAAGATTGGAGTTGGTGGACCTCAGACTTATCAATTTGGAACAAGAATTGAGTATGGAATCTTTGAATCGATTGCAGCTGGTTGGGAAGAAACAGCAGACCAAACGACAGGAATTATACAGGGATTTGCCAGAATGATCAAAGGTGATATTTCCGTACGTCAGAATTTAGGAGGTCCGATTGCCATTGCTGAAATGACCAAACAGGCTACAGATTCCAATGGTTGGATCGGCTTTTGGACGATCACTGCATTACTGAGTATTACACTGGCAATTATGAATATTTTGCCTATTCCTGCTTTAGATGGCGGGCATTTAGTTTTTCTGATCTACGAAGGTATTACCCGAAAAGAACCAACTGAGAAAGTCAGGATCATCGCACAGAATATTGGTTTCTTTGTATTGGTCACACTGATGATCTTCGTAGTATTTAATGATGTTATAAAGCTCTTTTAATTTATGTTTGCAAGGGAAGGCTACTTCACAATGACAGTTGCTGTTTTATTTACAGCAATTGTTTTCACACTTACAGCACTTTATGTTTCACACTGGATCGCTTATCCGATCTACATTGTAGTAGGTGTATGTTGTGGTATTATCATTTATTTTTTCCGAGATCCGGAAAGAGAAACACCTTCTGATGAAAACCTAGTCATTTCTCCTGCAGATGGAGTCGTAGTGCTTGTAAAAGAGTATCAGGAAGATGTGTACATAAAAGATAAAACTACTCAGATCAGTATTTTCCTTTCACCATTGGATGTTCATGTAAATAGAAATCCTATTTCAGGAAAACTGGAATATTTAAAATATCATCCGGGAAAATATTTAATGGCCTGGAACGAACATGCATCTGATCTAAATGAAAGGGCAGATTTCGGTGTTCTTCATCCCTCAGGCACTAAATTCTTTTTTAAGCAAATAACCGGTTTTCTGGCCAGAAGAATCGTTTATAATATTAAAAAAGGGGATGAGTTAACAGCTGGCGAACGCTTTGGTATGATGAAATTCGGATCCAGAATGGATGTTATCGTTCCTTCTAATGTTGAGATCAAAGTGAAAGAAGGAGACCGTACGGTAGCCGGAGAATCCATAATCGGAGAAATCAAATCGTGAAGTATCCGATCCAGAAGAAATATGGTTCGTTCCGCGAAAAGAGAAAGCGTATAAAGCAGGAGAAACCACCTGTAAACCGACGCATTGCTGTGCCTAGCTTCTTTACCCTTATGAATCTATTCAGCGGTTTTCTGGCGATCATAAGCATCGCAGACGGAAATCTGTTCTGGGGAGCCTGGTTAATTGCAATTGCCGGAATGTTTGATGTAATGGACGGTTTAATGGCAAGGTTAGCAAACGCAACCAGCGATTTCGGAATAGAATTGGATTCGCTCAGTGATATGGTTTCTTTTGGAGTAGCTCCCGGATTTTTGATCTATACGTTCAGCTTAAATGAACTTGGTGTTTTGGGTATGATCATAAGTGCAATTCCCCCTCTATGCGGTGCAGTTCGTTTAGCCAGGTTTAATGTAAATGCGAGACTGTCCCCAACCAATGAGCACTTTATTGGTCTTCCGATTCCGGCTCAGGCAATTATGATCGGTTCATTTTTCCTCACTTTCAGAAATGAATTGGATCTATTTACAGGATTTGAACAAGGAATAAATTCTGTTCTGATACCTGTAGTAATTGTGATTTCATTCCTAATGGTAAGTACTATCAAATTTGATAAAATCCCAAGATTTGATCGCCGTTCAATAAGAGAAAACAGAGGAAAACTGGGATTACTTTTATTGTATTTGATTTTGATCGTGACCTTAAAAGAATACGGACTAATGGCTGTGTTCACCATTTTTATCTTTAAAGGACTTGTTATCGGAGCAATACATTACTTTGGAGATTACGATGAAGAAGGCGAAGAAGTATTTCAGGATTTTAGCTGACAGATCTGTATTAAGTTAAGATCTCTTTAAAGACTGGATTGGATAATTTCTGTTATCTTTCTGGACGCATCACCACTTCCATAGGGATTATAGGCTAGATCAGAATCCATATCTTTCAGTTTTTTATCCGCTTCTTCTGAAATGAGTGCACTGTCTGAACCCACTAAATTAGTATATCCGCTTTCAATGAGTTCCTGTCGTTCGGTGGTTTTGCGAAGAACCAGAAGTTTTTTGCCTAATGCAGCGGCTTCTTCCTGAATACCGCCTGAATCTGTTAGAACAAGATCAGATCTGTCCAGCATGTGCTGAAAAGTTAAATAATCCATAGGCTCTATAATTTTGAGCCTTTCGTGTCGGAATTCATCTGACCGTAAAATTTCCTGAACTTTTGGATTCGGATGTCCGGGCAAAAGGATAATTCTTGACTGATCTGCTTCAAGAATTTCAACTAATCCTTTCATTATCGAAGTCAAAGGTTTCCCAAGGTTTTCACGGCGATGAGTGGTAACCAAAATAAGCTTCTGAGAAGAATCAATCTCATTCAGGAGATCTGGTTTGGAGGTAGTAAATAAATCAGTTTTTCTGATCTGATGAAGCGCATCAATTACGGTGTTTCCGGTATTATAAACTGAAGATTTTTGAATTCCTTCAGCAATCAAATTGTGAACGGCGATATCTGTGGGTGCAAAATGAATTGAAGCAATCGTACTTATTTGCTTTCTGTTCATTTCTTCAGGAAATGGATTGTAATTATCAAAAGATCTTAAACCAGCCTCCACATGATAAACGGGGATCTGTAAATAAAAAGCAGCCAATGCACTTAAATAAGATGATGTGGTATCACCCTGAACGATAACTGCATCCGGTTCTTCCTCGATAAACAATTGGTTTAATTTCGGTAATAGAAATTGTGTTAGCTCAAAAAGATCAGAAGTAGAAGCCATACTTTTTAAATTGTGATCTGGAGTAATCCCAAACACATTCAGCATATCAACTGCCAGTTCATCGTGCTGACCTGTATGAACTTTTACTACATTAAATTTTCCAACAGATTCTAATTCATGTATGAGCGGTGCCAGTTTTATTATCTCAGGCCTTGTACCGAATGCTACAACAATCTTCTTCATGCCAGTAATTCCTGATAGTTTTTCATAGTTAGCTCACCAACTTTTGACCAGGAATAGTTTTCAGAAATATGCTTAACAAGTTCTGTAGATTTTGGTTTAGCCAGAGCTTCTATGATACCGTGTTGAATGGATTCTATTGAACTATGAGTAATGTAGTGAGCAAATTCCTTGAAGTAATCTTTAGTTCCTCCGGCTTCAGTTATTACGATATTAGCTCCGGCTAAAGCGGCTTCCATGGCAGCTATACCCGGGGTTTCAAACTGAGATGCCAATACAAATACTTTAGAAGCAGCATAAGCGGAACGAAGTAAATCCGAATTATGATCCATAGTTTCCAACAAATGAATCCTTCGATTCTCTTGAGCAAACTTTAAGCATACTTTACTATACTCAGAATCATTAAAACTACCGATGATCACCAGATCAGCATCAATATTATGCATAGCTTTAATGAGTGACAGTATATTTTTGCGTGGTGCGGATGCTTGTCCTGTAAAAAGAACAAAATCCTTAAGCTTTTTTTGAGCTACAAAGAGTTCGGGATCGGAATCTTTAAATCTGAGTTCAACCCCATTGGGAACAATTTTGATCTTAGATTTTTCAAGTTCAAATGCTTTGGTGATGAGTTTAGCTTCTGATGAAGTATTTGGAAGAATAAGGTCAGATTTTTTACAAACATCTTTTTTAATTCCGAACTCAGATCTTATACCGGCACTTACGGATGTCAGCTTTTCCTCAACATTAATTGCTCGACGAATAGTTTTGTAGCTTCTGTTTGAAAAGAGAACAGGAGAAAGAACTACCTTACTTTTTTGTTCATGAAGTCTGGATACTATCCCAATAGTTTCATAACCGGCAGTGAAAACATGAAACAGGTCTATTTCCGTTTCTGAAATATCATCCCAAGGAGATAAAAATTTAACTTCTGCACCCAAATCAGTTAGCGCTCTGGCAGTCATAAGCGCTTGTGTTCTAACGCCTCCATTTACGAGGGAAATACTTTGAGGTGCTATAAAACCAACTTTCATAATCGTTGTCTGTTTTTCCAGTCCAGAAAATTTGTTTTTACCAGCTTCAGTGGGTTGCTATGAAGTTTCTCTAATTCCACGAAAGAAGGTAGAGAAGGAGATGCGTATTTAAAAGATGAATATGAAGTTTTATCAATGCATTGACCTTTTGAAGGAATCAGGTCAAATTCTTTTGCTGAAGTTGTTATGTAGAGATACTGATTTGGGTTATTTGACTCGATTTGGAGTTTGCCTTCATTAAAACTGGCTGAAAACTCTAAATTATTCCGATCTTTCCAGAAATTGGCATATTCATGGAAAGTAATATTTGTGAGCCCATCAGAATTCACTCTTTCAAAAACATCCTGAAAAAGACTTAAACCTTTCTGCATTGGATGATGATAGAAGAAAATGGGCTTGAATAAGTTTTTTCGCTGTTCATAGATCTCTAAAAAGTATGTTTTCATCTTATCTTCAGAATAACGTTTTCTGCTTAAACTTCCGGTACAAACGGGATGTACAGGTATTTGCAGATGTTCTGAATCCGGTATGAAGAATGGAGCACAATCATAACCGACTGTAAATTCGGAAGTGTAATTAAAATCATAGCCTGACAAAACTTTCTCTAAACCGGAATTCCAGATTCCGTAAGGAGTACAAAATCCATTTGGATGAATATCTGCCTGTTTCAGCTTTGTTAAACCAATTTGAATATTTTTTTCAATTTTGGACAAAGAGGAGCTATATCCATGCTTATAACCATGTAAAGCAAGCTCCTGATTTTTAAAGGATTTGAAATAGTCCAGATACAGCTCATGCTCCTGAACATGTAAAAACCAGGTAGCTTGAATATTATTGGAATTCAGAAGTTGGTTAATTTCTGTAAGAGCTTCTTTGCTTCCAAAGTCACTGTCAATTCTGAAACCAAATACAGGATAAGGTTGAGGAGAAGTCCATTTTTTTATAAAAGGGAGCTTTTGTTCGTGATTGAGTCTCTGTAAGCTAAGCTCTATAATATCGTTCAAAGAATCTCTGGATATCTTATTTACTATCTCGTCAGGAAAATCCTTTGTTATACTTAAAAATCGCTTTCTCGTAAAATTTGAAGCAGCAGGAAATGAGCTTAGATCAAGTCCTATAAAACCGATATTCAAAGAATCTGATTTATGGCTCTGAAAATCTATTAAACCTGAAAAAAGATCTGAGCTATCTGAAGACGCCCATTCGGAATAGATATCTAAATGGGATATTCGATCAAATTCTGATTGAGAAGCAGAATTAAATACGGTCTTTGAAAATGATTTTGAAATTCCAGTAGTACAGAAATCAGGACTTAAGGAAATTTCCAGTAAGCCACCACCTGAGTTTAAGAAATCAAATATTTTCTTCTTTTTGTCTGATTTTAAAATACTGCCTTCATAGATCAGAGTTGAATAGTTTAGAAAAATATCTTTATTAAAATCTATTTCTTCATACCAGATACCTATGCTATCCAATACTGAAATTAGATAAGAAGAGGGAGAAATCAATCCTGTACAAAGTCTTCTGTTCATTTTAAAAGTTTCTCCTTGAGCCAATTTAGCTCTCCGATCCTGATAACCTTAGCATTCCAGCTAATCAGGGGAATCAGGATTATGGAGATCAACGAAGCAATTAAATAATGAACATCAAACTTTTGGAAAGCTATGAACATTAATCCTGCAACTATAGTAACAATAAGAAGTGGGCGTAAAATCTTTGAAGGAACAATTGTTCTGAACCAGAAATAAGAGGAGAAAGTAAGAATGAATTCAGCAATAACTACGGAAACGGCAACTAAGTGAGGGTTTTCAAAATTAGAAAAGAATACGATAATAATTGCCGACACAGATCCGCCAATACTTGTAGCCATAAAGTATTTCCGATCGTTATTAGTAGCTATAAGACCAAACGAAAAAAGGCTGTTAATAAAAGTAAGTAGAATGAATACCGATAGTATTTGAAGTATTTCTATGCTGTCTATAAATTCTGAACCATATAAAAGAGTAATTATTTGTTCGGCATTTAGGGCTGTAAGAATTGAAACTAAGGAGCCGCCTACCAGAACCAGTCTTAATACCATAGATATTTTATGAATTGCAGCTTCTTTATTTGTACTCCATAGAGAAGTTAAATTCGGCAACAGTAAATTAACAAAGATTCGATCCAGCATCATCGCAACAAGGATAATTCGAAAAGCAGCACCATATATACCTGCGTCTTTTAAACTTAAGAATATACCAATTAGAATTGGGGGTAGTAGCTGCACAATTTTTGCAAAAAACTCTCCTAGACCAATTAATGAACCGCTGGTTAGAAGTTCAATATAGTTTTTGAGCTTTCTGGCAGGTAAAGTAAAAGGTTTATCTGATATTGAAAAAGTTGCCAGCACAGCAACTGCGGAGGTTACACCAACAGTATAGAGAACAGGAACCAGTGTAATATCATCAGGATCGACGACAAGCCAGTATACTAGTGCGAAATAAACAATGCCATTAACAATTCTGGAAACGGCCAGTTTTCCGAACTTCTGTTTACCGCTATAAAACCACTCCAGAAGAAGAGCGTAAGGAATCAATGCATACAGATAACCAAGTATAACCTGCTTTTGTAAAGAACCAATGGAGACAAAAGAAAGAACCAGAGTAGATCCAAGAAGTACTAAAACAGCCAATGCTATTTTCAGATTAAATATCTCTTTTGCTCTGAATTTTCTTAACTCCGGCTCTTTAGCCATTTCCCTAACGCCAATATTCAGCATTCCCATGTCAGCTCCCCAGGTTGCATATCCAAGAATAGAAATTGCAACTGTAATGAGTCCGTAGAATTCAACACCGAGCGTTCTTGCCAGATAGATTGTTGTTATAAAAGCGAGTCCCCGACCTCCGAAATCACCGAACGCAATCCAAAAAGCTTTTTCTTTGAATTTACTCATTGTAGAAGGTAAAGATTGAAGACCTGATTAATGTGACCAATTCCTTTTCATCTGAAAACAGAAAAGCTTCATCAAGTTCTGTAAGTGCACCAAAGCGTGGAGCAATAATATCTTTTTGATAACTGAGGGCCATTTCTACTGAGCCTGATGTAAGAATTTGATCAAAATTAAATAAGCAAAAATCAGTACAGCAAAAAAAATAGGGGATATGCTTTTCTTGTATAAACTGTGGTTTAAAATAAAAATCAGGATTACGATCAGCAATGATAGTTAGTTTCTCAGCCAATAATAGCTGTCCCTTTTTTATTGGGCCTGAAATAATCACTTGCACATCTAACCTATGCTTTTCAATTATCTCTAAAAGCTCATCAATCTTTTTGTATTCAGCAATATTACCCCAGATTAATGCAATTGGTCGGGAAGGATTCAGCGACCACCGGAATTCATCATTTAAATAACGTATTGACTCTTCTCTTTCAATAACCTGAGACGGAAACTCAGGATGTGGAAGTAAGCATAATTTCTCCTTAGCTATACTAAATTTTTCCTGAACAAGATTTGCGGCAGTTTCAGAATGTATATGAACTTTGTCGGCAAGTTTAGCCATACGGGTATGAAGCCTGAGATGTAATTTCAACAGTTTTCGACTATGAGGCTCCAGATTATGAATAGTCCATATGATTTTACCGCCAAATAACTTAAAAAAGTAAATACAAAGTAACTTCCAGGGCATACCAATCAACGACTTCGTATCCTGAAATTCTAACCAATGATAATGAAGAATAACTTTTTTTGAGAACACCGCTTTGAAAACAAATTTATAGTGTCCGAAAACAGATACACTTTCAATGTTGTATTTGGCTTCGGCTAACAGCGGCTTATAAAGAAGGTAGAGATAATCTGAGACAGGGTAATCGTACCTTATTTTTGGCACAACGAATACATAGAAGTACTGTGAGCCCAAAGACGAATATATATCACTTAGTGACTGCTTCTCCATAAAGAAGTATTCTAAAATTTATATTGTAACCCGATAGAATGAAGTGTTCCAAAACCAGTTTTATATGGAACAAGCGCGTAATCAACTTTTATAAGATCTGTGATAAATCCAACCCCAAATGAGATCGGTTTAACAGTATTTTCCCCTGTTTTATAGCCACCTGAAATTTCGAGTACTTCAGCAATATTCAGTATTAAACCCAGATTTAAATAGCTGCTGTTTTCTTTTTCCTCTGATCCTAACGATTCTCTTGCATTCAATGGTTTAACAAAATCTGTAGCAATGCTTACAAGTATTGGAAGATCAGGGTTTTTCGGATGTGTGAACTCTATCACGTCCAAAGCAACACCCGCTCTAAATAATTCAGGAAGTTCTGTAGGCTGATTATTGAGGTTATCCAGCTTTCCAATGTTCAGAACTGAAACCCCGGTGTTTAATCTTGAATCCAGAAAACTACCGGCTGCTCCAAAATTAAACGCATATCCCGATGATTGATACTGAGCATTTTCTTCATTTAAAAATTGTCCTGTAACACCTAACGACAAATAATCAAATTTATAGGCTAACCCAGCGCTTAAAGAAAGATAAGAAAGAGAGAATTCACCATTCGGGTTTCCGGGGCGATCCCGTTGTTCGATCCCACCTACGCTTGAGCTATAAATCCCGATCGAAATGGCTCTGTTGTCATTTAAAAAATTAACTCCACCAAAAAGGTAATTACTTTCATCGATCCAGCTTGAATAACCAAGATCAATAGTTGATGAAGCATTAAATACAAGCAATGCAGGGTTTATGTAAGCAGAAGCTGAGCCCATTGGAACCGCAGTTCCAGATTCACTAATGGCTAAACCGGAAGGTGTTGGAGCATTTTCAAGCATTGGAAAACCTGTACTTGTCTCCTGAGCATAAACTCCTGTACCTATCATGAAAAATATAAAAGTGAAAAAAAGTCTCATAGTTTTAAGCTTAAAGAGAAAACGTGCATATTTGAAACTCTGTTAGGTTCAATTACAAATGCATAACCGATAGAAGGTGAAAGTTTATCAAAAGGAAGATAAAGCGAAAACCCACTACTTGCTCCCCAACTATCCATGTTTGTAAGGTCCGGTAAATTGTAACCTCCTCGCAATGTAAATCTTTCATGAGCTTTCCATGAACCTCCAAGCCTTAACTGCTGAACATTTGTATTTAGTTCTGTAATAGACGAGATCAAAATGGGTCGACCATCAGTGATGAAGATTTCTTCTTCTGTGATTTCAGAAGATAAAGCTTGTACTTCATAATCTGCAGAAACAGTATAGTTCTCTCTCTGATAGGCAATTCCCCATTTAAAGCGTGTTGGGAATTTGTTGATCACATTACGGGATTCATTTTGATTGTAAAGTTCAGCTGAATTCCATCTGTATTCTGCTAACATATCTTGTATGGCAAAACCAAAGTTGAGGTGACTATTAATTTTGTAAAGAAATCCCAGATCGATACCAACACTTGTTTCAGCATCCAGTTCATCATGGTAATCTGCGTAATTCAGCTTAAAACCAAAACCTGCATTAAGCTTCTCACTTAAACGAATTCCAAAAGATGTGAATAGTTGATATTCTGAAACATCAAAACTTCCGTTAGGATAACCACTTACAGTCCTGCTGTCAAAATCAGTGATCCCTGTTCGCAATAAACTAACTGTTATTCCTGCTGAAGGAGGCAACTGGAAAGCTGCTCCAAAAGTTTGGTGAATTCGATCGTACGAAAGTGAAGACACCGATAGATCTAATGGAATATAATTTGAAAACAGTGCTGAATGAGCAGGGTTGTATTGTGCAATAGCTCCGTTTGAAGTAACGGCTGTCATTGCATTTCCCATTCCTAATGCTACCGAACCATATCCAATTCTTTGAGGAGCTCCGGCAAATCCACCTGATTGTGAAAATACAGATCCTGTACTGATGAAAATTATAAATATTATATAAGCTGATTTCATGTTATTCAATTACCAGAATTTTACCTTCTATGGTTCTGTCCGGCATTTCTATTATATAAATATAAGGCGCATTAGCTACCTTTCTTCCCGAATTATCAACTCCATCCCAAACAGCTTCATAAGTACCTGCAGAAAAAGTATCGTTTTCGATTTCACGTACCAAATTCATTCCAAAATCAAACACTCTGATATTAACAGTTCCATTTTCTTTAAGCTCATATTTGATACGAACAAGCTCATGCAGAGTAGGAGAAAAGGGATTAGGGTAGGCGTATGTTTTAACGGTTTTTGCATCAGGCTCAAAAGCATTACCGCCACTAAGTGGAAAGTTGACTCTCGATATTTCCCAGGTTTTACCAAGATCGTCTGATGAAGCCAGACCATCGTTTGTTCCTATCCAAACTCTGTTTGTTGTTGAACTGACAGAAAGAAATTCAGTGTTCTCTTTAAGAAATGTATTGGCACTTCGGATCTGAGGGAACTTACTCCAACTGTTTCCATTATTTATAGATACAAAAAGTCCGTTTTCTCCTGCAGCAAATACTGCTCCGTTATTGAACCCGATGCTGTTGATCTTTTCTCCGATTAGGTGCTGTGTAAATGTTTCAGCATTATCAGTCGTAGACACAATCCCAAATTGTTCACCGGAGGAAGCATCAATTACCCAGTTTGTCATCCAAATGGAGCCGTTTACAGGATCTTCTTCAATTTCTATTACCCAGTTTCCCAGCAAGCCATCGCTGCTGTTATCAAAGTTTACATGTTTCCAGGAGATACTGTCCGTTGACGTTGTATAAGCGTCGGTGGAAAAATTAACCCCATTAGCAGAACCGAACCAAACATTATTAGCAGAATCAAGATGTAAACCAAAGCCAAGTAGATTTAAATCTGACCGGGCATCATATCGGTTTATTGTTGTGTTTTGGTAATTGGAAGACCATGAATAAGAATTTTCAGGAGTTAATGAACTTACACCGGATGGAGGCAGGATCACTTTTTCCCAAGTTGATCCTCTGTTTGTACTTTTTAATAAACCAGAACCCCAGACAGCAGTAAAAATGGTATCTGATTTAATTTGAATATCAAAAGGAGGGGATTGTTGTCGTACTGTGTTTCTGATTCTGAAATATTGAGTTCCTCCATAGGTAAACACGATATCACAATCTCCGTTATATGGAACTGAGTCGTCGTCACAATTGTCAGCAGGTTGGCTGTCTAGCGGGAAATCCCTGAATAGCCAATTCTCTCCATTATCGGAAGAAATATAGAATCCGAATCCGGAAGTTATGGGCTGACCATCCAGATCAATATTAAATCCTAAACCAGCAGCAAAATTTGATCCGGAAATATCCATAGAAAATATCCTGCCTTCTCCATTTGTAATACTGTCTATTCCGGTTGGTTGAAACCAGTCAATACTGTTAGCTACATTAAAATTCAAAGATGGGCTGATCCATAAAGTGTCGCCTGATCCAAGAATATTAGAGACACCATTTTGGCGTATACTGTTAAACGGGGAGGTTACAGGATAAACTGATTGAGCAATAAGACCTGAAGAGAAAAACAGGACCCAAATTATTAGAGCTGAAAATCTATTCATTATCTACTAAATTAAAAGGAGTTTCTAATGTATCAGAACTCAACCCAGATTTATCAATAGCCCAGTAAAATGCTGTTCTGTTATTTGGAGTATTACTACTGTTAATGGTAAAGGTAGTTGTATAAACTGAATCAGAAGAAGTGATATCTCCACTGGAATTACTTCCATCATCAAGCAACTCAAACGGAGTTTCTCGCAACAGTGAACCATCTTCATTTCTGAAATTAAGAAGTACTTTATCAATATTAGATTGACCGTCAATATCCTGAACTTTTGCGGTAAATAATACAGCAACAGTATTGTTTCCGGAAGGAATTTCAACTTCTTCGGGATTATTTACTTCAAGAATTTCCGGTGGATTAGTAGGGACTCCGGTCTGACGAATAATTGCCTGTGCAAAGTTATTAGTATTTCCATTCAGAGAAGGCGTGATCAATAATGTGTAAGTCTCAAACTCAGTAGTATTGGTTGAAATAGGAATACTTGTTTGAAAGGTAGTTATGGGACTAAAATTTACAGGAAACTTAGCCTGCAGAAACGGTACCTCATCATCTCCCAAAAACAAGGAATAATATGGAACTGAATCTACTCCAAAATTAAATCCATCTACGGTAATGTTTAAACTAAGAGTAGTGTCTTTTTGTCCATCTGTTTGAGGATTGAAAGAAATAGAGGGGGGACTAACTACCAAATTTTGAACATAAGGTAGTTCTTCATCGAAATCTTTTGGAGTAAGCGAATCATCGCAAGAGATGAAAGTAGCCCAAATTAGAGTAACAAGAACCAGAGAATAGAATTTAAAAGGCAAAAAAATCGCGTTTAATTGATTGAATAGTAATTGTAACGATGCTAAATAGGCGATGTTTTTTAGGTTCGCTTAAATATTAGGAATTCATTGATTAGATAGCAACTTAAATATTGAAAGTTTATTTCTTTGAAATACCGTTGCTATTAAATTTATACCCTGCTATATTTTCAACCATGTTAATCAAGCAACATAATAACACATGGTGGTGGCCCAACGCTTATACAGGCAGTGGGATTGTTGCGTAAACAGATTAACTAAGAAATTACATACACCCACTGTTCCTATGGAAGAGTGGGTTTTTTTTTGACCTTTAGTTTTGGTTAATCCCATAATTAATTTAAAAGTCATCCTGAAGCTACTGCTGAAGGATCTTCACAATTGATAAAATGTGAAGATTCTTCGCTATCGCTCTGAATGACAATTAACATATGAACAAGCAACAATTTTTAGAACTTAGTAAAGACTATTCAGCTATACCCGTTTATAAAAGGTTATTAGCAGATGTACTTACTCCTGTTTCTCTGTTTATGAATATCAGGGAAGGAGCTCGGAATCCGTTTTTGCTTGAATCGGTTGAAGGGGGAGAGCAACTTGCCCGGTATTCTTTTATTGGAAGAAATCCCTATCAGACCCTTCATTTTGATGGATCGCGTACTTCTTTAAAAAATATAGATGGAAGTGTTGAAATAGACCGTCCGTACTTTGAAGAGCTGAAGCATCAAACAACGAAATATACCGAGCCAAAGATTCCCGAACTGCCCCGATTAACAGGTGGAGCGGTAGGTTTTTCAGCGTATGATACCTTCAGATTAGTTGAAGATCTGCCTGATGTACCGGATGATGATCTTCATTTACCCGAAGCAGTGTGGTGTTTTTACGATGAGATCTATGCTTTTGATCACGTGAAGCACCAGGTTATTCTTATTAAAACCGTTTTTATAGACGAATTGTCTGATCCTGAAGAGCAATACAAATCAGCTTTAAAATCTCTTGAAGGGATGGAAAGTGCTGCCATGTCAGGAAATTATAAACGACGTGAATTTTCCATAGATCCTGAATCTCTGGTAAGTAACATCGAAAGAGATCAATTTAAAAATATGGTCAGCACGGCGAAAGACTATATTTATGAAGGGGATATTTTTCAGGTAGTATTATCCCAACGATTTGAAGCAAATATGAGCGGCGATTCATTCATGCTTTATCGTGCATTGAGAATGGTAAACCCATCACCGTATCTTTTCTTTCTTGATTTCGATGATTTTCAAATTGTAGGTTCATCACCGGAAGTTTTAGTGAGGGTGCAGGATGAACAAGTGAGAGTACTGCCAATCGCGGGGACACGCCCGCGGGGTAAAACGCATGAAGAAGATCTTGAGCTGGAAGAAGACTTGAAAAATGATCCCAAAGAAGTAGCTGAACATATTATGCTGGTTGATCTGGGAAGAAATGATCTGTCCAGAGTTTCAAAACCCGGAACAGTTATAATGGAACGAAATCAGGTTATTGAGCGATATTCTCATGTAATGCATATTGTCAGTGATGTTGTGGGTGAAATTTCAGAGGACAGAACTTCTGTAGATGCATTGATGCAGTGCTTTCCTGCAGGAACCGTAAGCGGAGCTCCCAAAATCAGAGCGATGCAGATCATTGATGAGTTGGAACCCACCAAAAGAGGAATTTATGCAGGAGCAGTTGGTTACTTTGACTTCTCCGGAAATATGGACACTTGTATTGCGATAAGAACGATGGTTGTTACCAATAACAAAGTTTATATTCAGGCCGGAGCGGGAATAGTAGCAGACAGCCATCCTACTAGAGAATTTGAAGAAACACAAAACAAAGCCGGGGCATTAGTTCAGGCTCTTAGCGTAGCATTAGATATCGAATGAGTAAAAAAACAATTTTATCAGGAATACAACCTTCGGGAAAACTTCATATCGGAAATTATTTCGGAGCAATGAGGCAACATATAGCCATGCAGGAAGAAGGAGAAGCTTTCTACTTTATTGCCAATTATCACTCCCTGACATCGCTTAATGACGGTAAGCAACTATACCAAAATACAATTGATGTAACTTTAGATTATCTGGCTTTGGGTTTAGATCCTGAGAAAGCAACATTTTTTGCACAGTCAGATGTTCCTCAGGTTACAGAACTTGCATGGATCTTAGGTACACTTTGTCCGGTTAGTTTGATGGAAAAAGGAGTTTCTTATAAGGATAAGATCGCTGCGGGATTAAACCCCAATATTGGCTTGTTTACTTATCCGATCCTCCAAGCTGCAGATATTCTTATTTATCATTCTGATGTTGTGCCTGTTGGAGAAGATCAAAAGCAAAATATCGAAATAGCGAGAGATCTGGCAGGAAAATTGAACAGAGCATATGATTCTGAATTTTTAAAAATACCGGAAGATCACATCCTCAAATCAGTAGCCGTTGTTCCCGGAACTGATGGACGAAAAATGAGCAAAAGCTATAACAACACCATTCCATTATTTGCTGAAGGAAAACCGCTCAAAAAAGTAGTTATGTCTATTGAAACGGACTCAAAAGGCTTAGAGGACCCGAAAGATCCGGACACAGATAATGTTTTTGCACTGATCAAGCTGTTTGGTGATAAAGCAAAGCAAGAAGAAATAGCGGATAAGTATAGAGCCGGAGGATTTGGCTATGGTCATGCTAAATTGGAGCTTCTTGAGATGATAGAAAACTATTTCGGTGCTGCCCGCGAAAAGCGTAAAGAACTGGAAAAAGATCTGGATTATGTTAAAGATGTTCTTCGTGTAGGTGGAAATAAAGCCAGAGAAAGAGCAGAATCTGTTATGGAACCCATTCGTGAAGCAACAGGAATCATCAGGAGCTTTTAGATGGTATTGATAATCGATAACTACGATTCATTTACATACAACCTTGTTCATCTAGTAGCAGCCGTAACTGATGATTATAAAGTAATTCGCAATGATGAACTTACTCTTGATCAGATCAAAGAACTGAATCCTTCAAAGGTTTTGATCTCTCCGGGACCGGGAAGACCGGAGAACGCCGGAGTCAGTAAACAACTTATTCAGGAGCTTGGTAAGACCACTCCGATATTAGGAGTTTGCTTAGGACACCAGGCTATTGGCGAGGTATTCGGAGCGAAGGTAGATTACGCTCCTAAACTTATGCACGGCAAGGTTTCACAGGTTGAGCATAATGGTAAAAATATATTCAAAGATATAACTCAGAACTGTACTGCAACTCGTTATCACTCGCTGGTTTTAGCCCCCGATTCAATTCCGGAAGTTCTGGAAATAACTGCAAGATCTGAAGATGTAATTATGGGTGTTCGGCATAAAGAATATCCCATCGAAGGAATTCAATTTCATCCGGAAAGTATTCTAACCACCGAAGGACCTAAAATGATAACCAACTGGTTAACCCAATCATGACATTCAAAAGTATTTTAAATAAACTATCATTTTCAGAAGATCTGACGCTGATCGAAGCAGGTTGGGCACTGACTCAGATTATGGAAGGTGAAGTTCCTGAAGAACAAATTGCTTCATTTCTAACCGCAATGAGAATGAAAGGCGAAACTGTTGACGAGCTAACCGCTTTCGTTAAAGTGATGCGTGACAAGTCGGTCAAAGTAGATGTGGATATCACAAATGCGATCGATCTTGTCGGAACCGGTGGAGATAAATCAGGAACATTCAATATTTCAACAGCAGCCAGTTTTGTGGTTGCAGGAGCTGGAGTTCCTGTAATAAAACACGGAAACCGAAGTGCATCGAGTAAATGCGGCAGTGCGGATGTTTTAGAGCATCTTGGAGCTGCAATTGAACTTGGTAAAGAGGGTGTTGAACAAGTTTATTCAGAAGTTGGCATGGCTTTTATGTTTGCTCCGATGTTTCATCCGGCTATGAAATACGTAATGCCTACACGACGACAGCTGGGATTCCGAACATTCTTCAACATTCTGGGACCGATGGCGAATCCTGCCGGTGTACAGAAGTATGTAATCGGTGCATTCAGCGAAGAAGTAGCCGGTAAAATGATTTCAATACTTTCAAATCTGAATACTGAGTTTGCATATACTTTCAATGCAGATGACGGCTTGGATGAAGTTAGTATCACAGGAAATTCCACTGTTTTTGAACTTGAAGACAAAAAAGTATCGGACTCATACAGGTTCAATCCAACATCTTTGGGCTTTAAAACCTATGAAATGGAACAACTGATGGGCGGGGATGCTGAAAAGAATTCATCTATTCTTAAAAAGATACTGGCTAATAAATGCACAGATGCCCAGAAAGATATCGTGTTGATAAATGCTACTTTTGCAATCAAAGCATCCGGATTGGTGAACTCACTCGAAGAAGCTAAAGAGAAAGCAGTGGAAAGCTTAGAATCAGGAAATGCACGAAAAGTGTTCAATAACTTTATTGATGCAACAAACGATGCAATGGGAGTATTTAAGTACTGATGTCAACTATTCTGGATAAAATAGTAGCTCAAACTTCTGAAGATCTTATCAAAAGGAAAAAAGAGATCAGTTTTAATGATCTGCATTCCCTGGAAGGATTCGAAAAGAAACGCATCGATTTTAAATCTGCATTACAGAAGAAAGATGAAGTTTCTATCTTAGCAGAAGTAAAGAAAGGCTCACCATCAAAAGGAGTGATTCGGAAAGATTTTGACCCGCTCGATATTGCTCTCAGATATGAAGAGGGTGGAGCTTCAGCGATTTCTGTATTAACGGATAAACCATTTTTTATGGGAGATCTGGAATATCTGAATGCTATTTCGAAACGAGTTCAACTTCCATTGTTGAGAAAAGATTTCATTATTGATCCTTTTCAGATCAAAGAAGCCCGAGCTTATGGAGCTGATGCCGTTTTGATCATCGTAGCAATTACAGACGGAAGTCAATTGAATGAATTGCTTGCAGCTGCTAAAGAATTCGAATTATCAGCTTTGGTTGAATGTTATGATCAGACAGACTTTGACCGGCTGAATTTCGATGAAGTAGAGATCCTAGGCGTCAACAACAGAGACTTAAAGAATTTTGAAGTAGATGTGCATCGTGGGATCAGTATCCTTCAGCAAGCACCGGCAGAAACTGTTTTAGTGTCAGAAAGTGGTTTGTCGTCCGGAAAAGATATGTCTCTACTGAGAAAAGAAGGAATTCATTCTGCTTTGATTGGCGAATATTTTATGAAGCAAAATGATCCCGGAGATGCTGTAAGAGAATTAATTGAGTCAGGAAATGAAGTTTTTGAAAAGAATTTGATCAATGAGTAAATCAACAAAAATTAAAATATGTGGAATCACCAACCTTGAAGACGGCAGATTTGCTTCGGGCTTGTTTGTGGACTATTTGGGATTCATATTTTACGATAAAAGTCCACGGTTCATCGAGCCCGCAAAAGCCGGAGCTATCATTAACTGGCTGGAAGGTCCTGAGAAAGTGGGAGTGTTTGTCAACCAACCGCTTGATGAAGTAAATGCCACAGCCAAAGAAACAGGGTTGGATCTGGTTCAGCTTCACGGAAATGAAACACCGGAATATTGTGAATTGATCGAAAAGCCGATCATCAAAGCCATTCATATTACTCTGGATTCCACAAAGAAATCTTTACAGGAAAAGATCGATCAGTATAGTGACATAGTCGATTTCTTTTTGTTTGATACCAAAGTCGGAGATCAATGGGGAGGAACAGGCAAGGCCTTCGATTGGGATATTGTCAAAGACCTGACTTCAAAACCATTTTTCTTATCCGGTGGATTGAATTCTGATAATGTGAAAACAGCAGTTGAAGCACTTGATCCCTACGCAGTTGATGTCTCAAGCAGCATCGAAGAAGAACCGGGTTTAAAAGATCTCGAAAAAATGGAAATCTTTGTGAATACGGTTAAACCTGTAGAGTTGATTTAGGATGAATATAGATCAAAGAATTAATAGCTTTTCTTGTCATTTCGAGATGAAAGCTGACGTAGTCAGGATGACCGAGAAATCTTACAGACTTAGAAAAAGCAAAAAAATTTTAGATGTCTCAATCTTCCGATTTCATCGGAATTAATCGACATGACAAATTAATTTAACAATGACTGAAGAAACCAAAATTAAATACCAACAACCTGACACAAGAGGCTATTTCGGGCAATACGGCGGTAAGTTTGTACCCGAAATACTTATTCCCGCTGTAAGAGCTTTAGAAGAGGAATATGAGCGCGCGAGCAAAGATCCTTCGTTTAATTCACAATTAAATGAACTGCTTGATGAATATGTAGGTAGACCTACGAAGCTAACATTCGCAAACAGGTTAACCGAGCACTACGGAAAAGCCCGGATCTATATGAAAAGAGAAGATCTTTGTCATACCGGAGCTCATAAGATCAATAATGCGATCGGACAAGTACTTTTAGCTCAAAGAATGGGTAAAAAACGCATAATAGCTGAAACCGGAGCCGGTCAACATGGCGTTGCAACAGCGACTGCCTGCGCTAAGTTTGGTCTGGAATGCGTGGTGTATATGGGCGCTGAAGACATGGTGCGACAAAAATTGAATGTAGACCGAATGCATTTACTTGGGGCGGAAGTCAGAAGTGTGGAAAGTGGTTCAAAAACGCTTAAAGATGCTACTAATGAAGCCATTCGGGATTGGGTGACTAATGTAGAAGATACTTTTTATATCATTGGTTCTGTGGTTGGACCGCATCCTTACCCAATGATGGTTAGAAACTTTCACCGTGTTATTGGCGATGAAACAAAGCGACAGATCATGGAAGCAGAAGGAAAGCTTCCGGATTACTTAATTGCTTGTGTGGGCGGAGGATCGAACGCTATGGGATTCTTTTATCCGTTTATTGAAGATGATTCTGTGAATATTATTGGGATAGAAGCTGCCGGATTTGGAGTGGATTCCGGCAAGACGGCCGCAACACTTACAAAAGGAACGCCGGGAATTCTACACGGTTCCATGAGCTATTTGCTTCACGATAAAAACGGTCAGATCGAACTGGCTCATTCCATAAGTGCAGGACTGGATTATCCGGGGATTGGGCCTGAGCATTCTCATTTATTCGATACCGGAAGAGTAAAATATCATGCAGTAACTGATGATGAAGCAATGGAAACAGTGAAGTTGCTTTCCAAGAAAGAAGGAATTATCCCGGCTCTGGAAACAGCCCATGCTTTTGCCTGGTTAGAAAACCTGATGTCAACTACGACGGAAGATCAGGTAGTTATCGTAAACTGTTCGGGCAGAGGAGATAAGGATATGGGTACCATTTCGGAGAATTTGTAACAATTTGCTGTCATATCGAGCAAAGCGAGATATCTAAAGATTTCCTTCAAAAGGATATTCAGATTTCTCACATCCGTTCGAAATGACAAAACTTAACTTTAGCTTAACATAATTACACAAAGACACTAAAAATATTAATTAAGAAAAGTCATCCTGAGGATACTTCCGAAGGATCTTCATAGTTAACTGGTTGTGCAGATTCATCGCTATCGCTCTGAATGACCAATCGACTGGAAAAAATTTAAACAAGCGAAATCCTTCAGGTTTTCGCTGGCATCAATAGCAGTACATGAACAGAATTACACAAAAGTTTAAAGAAAAAGCAGCTGATGAAAAGTTTATGAGCTTATTCATTACAGCCGGATATCCTGATCTGGAATCAACCGTTGAGATCGTTTTGGGAATGGAAGAGAACGGAGCGGATATGATCGAGCTGGGAATGCCTTTCAGTGATCCCTTAGCTGATGGTCCAACCATTCAGTATTCAAGCGATATCGCCATCAAAAATGGGATTACCATCGACAAGATCTTTGAAATGGTAGTTGAGATCAGGAAGAAATCTGAGATACCAATCATTTTGATGGGATATATGAATCCCGTTCTGCGATACGGAGTTCAGGAATTCTGTGAGAAAGCATCAAGATCTGGCGTGGATGGATTGATCTTACCGGATATTCCTGTTGATGAAGATGAAATAATCCGTGAACATGCAGAAACAAACAATTTGCCGCTGATCCATTTAGTTGCTCCAAACAGTTCAGATATCCGTATGAAACTCGCTGATTCCAAATCATCAGGCTTTGTATACTGTGTATCAGTAACAGGCGTTACAGGAGCCAGAGACGGAAAAGAAGTATCTGACTCTGTGGATATGTTTATAGAACGGGTACGCGAAAATATTATCGGAAATCCGGTGATGGTAGGCTTCGGTATAAAATCTCATGAAGATGCCAAACGTATCGCATCAAATGCCGATGGATTCATAGTTGGAAGTGCGTTAATTAATACCATCAAAAATTCGTATCCTAAACCTGAATGGAAACAAGATCTTTATTCTTTGGTTTACTCATTAAAATTCGGAAACTAAAAAATTGACTATGTCTTTAAGAAAAACAGTTTTTCTATTTACATGTATCGCCGCAACCATACTTTCAGCTTGTGACGGTGATTTCAGATCCAGAGCACAGGGATCTATTAATGAAGTAATTGTTGTAATGGATTCTGCGCATTTCGACAGCAAAACAGCTGAAGCTATTCGTGCTACTTACGGGAAATATCAGTTTCATATGCTGAATCCTGAGGAAAATTATAATCTTTCATTCACAGATATCCGCTCAAATTCGCAATTAGATCGCTTAAAGGGAATGAGGAATGTGATCTTTGCAGGTGTTTTGGATGATACAACAGATGTTTCCAGAGCGATCCGCGGTTTTTTAGATGCCGGAGTTGAAGAAAGAGTGAGAAGTGGTGAAAGTTTTGCTTTCCCAATCAAGGATCAGTGGTATAAAGATCAATATGCACTCATTTTAAGCTCGACTTCAGATTCAGCTCTTGCAGAAAAGATCGTCAACTCAGAGCGTTCATTAATGTCAGATATCCTGGAAAGAGAATTAAGCAGATGGACATATGATGTGTACGAAAAGAAAGAACAAACTCAATATTCGGATTCCATGTGGGTGAATCACGGATTTAAAGTGAGAGTTCAACACGATTATATAGCCAGAATAGACACTTCAGACTTTATTTCTTTCCGTAGAAATCTGGAAATCAACGATCGTTGGTTCTGGGTTTGGTGGAAAGATGATGTAACTGATATCAACTTCCTTGATTCGGACTGGATCAATGCAACCAGAGATTCACTCAATCAGCTATACATTAAGGGAAGTACAGAGAATAAGTTTGTAACCACAGAATACAACGACCGAATTCAGATGAGAATGAACAGTTTTCAGAAAGGTCGATATTTGGCTTATGAAACACAGGGTTGGTGGACTATGGAAAATGCTGCTATGGGCGGTCCCTTTGTTAATTTCACATATTACGATCCTGCCACAAATCGATTATTTATGATCGAATATTCACAGTTCGCACCATCAGTGAGGAAAAAACTTCCTTTTATTCGTCAGTTCAGAGCGATGGGTAGAACTTTTGAAAGTGATTCAACCTGGAATCAACGATCCAGTTAATTGAGTGATAAAAAAGACAAACATTCTTTTATAAACGATGCTCTTGAGAAACGAAGGCAAGAGCATCAGTTTCGTACTTTAAAGCCTCTGGAAAGCCAGGATAGTGCGCTTATCATAAAAAATGACGGTGTTGAGTACATCAACTTTTCCTCTAATGACTATTTAGGACTTGCCCGGCATCCCGAGTTAGTAAAAAGGTCAAATAAATTTGCTTCAAAATACGGAGTGGGTTCCGGTGCTTCCAGATTGGTAACAGGCACACTTTCAATTCACACTGAACTCGAAAAAAAGCTGGCTAAGGTTTTTGATTCAGAAGAAGCCATTCTTTTCAATTCAGGCTTTCAGGCTAATACGAGTATACTTCCCGCATTAGCAGACAGAAATTCGTTGATCCTTGCTGATAAAAAGATCCACAACAGCTTGATTCAAGGCGCATTGCTCAGTAGGGCTACTTTTAAACGCTTTGAGCACAACAACTATGATGATCTTGAGGAACTAATCAAGAATAAAGACAGAGCTCGTTACAATCGAATCTGGATCGTTTCGGAAACGGTTTTCAGTATGGATGGAGATCGAAATGATATCGATCGACTGATTGAGATTTCTGAAAAGTATAATGCTTTACTGTATTCTGATGATGCTCATGCAGTTGGAGTTCTTGGAGAAAAAGGACTGGGCTTGAATTATGGAAAGGAGGGAATTGATATCTCATTGGGTACTTTCGGAAAAGCGTTTGGTTCGTTTGGTGCTTATGCTCTGTGTTCAAAAGAAATGAAAGATTATCTGATCAACTTTGCTGGTGGATTTATTTATTCAACTTCACTTCCGCCCAATGTAATAGGAGCTATTGATGCAGCTCTTGATCTGATTCCCGAAATGGATCAGGAAAGAACTCTGTTGATGGATAATGTAGACTATGTAAGGACTGAAATTCAAAAACTTGGTTTCGATACTGCTGCTTCAGACAGCCAAATTATTCCTGTCATTATTGGCGATGAACAGGAAACAATCGAATTGTCTAATCGACTGAAGAAAAATGGATTATGGGTTTCATCTATTCGTCCGCCTACGGTGGAAAAAGATGCTTCAAGACTTCGAATCACACTTTCTGTAAAGCACACAAAAGAGCATCTGGATAAACTTTTAAAAGAACTGGCAGATTGGAAAAGAAAATAGAAATACTGGCCTATCACGGATGGGGGATTAATAAGGATTTTTGGAATAATTTTAATTCAGTAATTCCGGATAACATTCCTTTAAAAACCGCTAACCGGGGCTATTTCGGAAAGCCGTTTTATCCAAGATTTGATGCAGATACAAAATTCAGAGTGGTCTTTACGCATTCGTTCGGACTGCATTGGAGTAATTCAGCGGTGCTCAGTAAGGCTGATCTGCTGGTGATCTTTAACGGTTTTGGTGATTTCCATCCTGAGAATAAAAATTTGAATTCCATCAGCAAAAAAGGTCTTGAAACTATGATCAAAGGCTTTGAAGCTGATCCTGAACAAGTTCTGAATAGCTTTTATAAAAATTGTTTTCATCCCTCGGAATACAAAACGGAGATTCCTACAGGACTTAACAAAGAACTGCTGTTAGAAGATCTAAAGGCACTCAGAAGCACTCGTTTTCCGCTCATCGATCTCGATTTTGGTTCCACCATGGTTGCTGTTGATAGTGCCGAAGATAAGATCCTGTTAGAGCCCAGAGGTGAAAACATGCTTGAGGGTCATTACAATAAGAAATTTGTAAAGGTCTTTGAGAATCAAGGTCACGCATTGCCATTCATAAATCCGAAAGATTGTTGGTCGTATCTGTGCTCAATCATTCCTATTTTTGAGCGCTATGAAAATAACCGCTGAACAAACTATTTCATCAAAAAGTATAGCCGAAACCTTCTCTGAAGCTGCTGAACAGTATCATCAGAAGGCCGAGATCCAGCAAAAAGTAGCGAATGGACTCATTTCGTCGCTCTTGCCCTGGAAAGACACACTTCCTGCCGGAGCTATTCTGGAAGTAGGCTGTGGTACAGGATTTTTGTCGGAACAGATCATCAAAGAATTTCCTGATCGTAAGAAATTATTAACCGATCTGGCACCGGGAATGGTGTCATTTTGTGAGAATCAACTCGCAGAAAAAGGATTGTTAAACGATTCGGTCTCTTTCAAAACATTGAATGTGGATGAGGTCTCTGATTCAGAACCCAAATACAGTCTCATCGTAAGTAATTTTGCCGCTCAGTGGTTTAAAGACACCTCAATGGGATTGGAAAAACTAAGTGAATTACTCGTTCCGGGCGGACTTCTACTCTGCACATTTCCCGGTAATCATACTTTTGAAGAATGGTATTCCAACTGTTTGGAACTCGGACTGCCTTTTACGGCTAATGCATTTCCTGATGTGGAAGAGGTGGTGATAAAGCTGTCGATGAATCCTGTTCAGGTGGACTATTACGAGAACGATCTGTATCAGGAATTTGATAACTCTATGGATTTTTTCAAGCATTTGAAAGAGATCGGAGTTCGTAAATCTAAAACAGGTAAACAATTAACTGCTAGACAATTAAAGCTATTAACTAAGTTTTGGGATGAGAAAGTTTCCAATGAAGTCAAGGTTAAATGGCACGTGGTCTATTTAGCAGCTAAAAAAGATATGTGATGGAATTTCCGAAAGAATTTTTTATAACCGGAACAGACACCGGAATTGGTAAGACATTGGTTTCAGGCATGCTGATGTCAGCCTTGGATGCAACTTACTGGAAACCCATCCAAGCCGGACTGGATGAAGAAACGGATACCGAATTTGTTCAAAGAGTTTCAGAAGCTGATCCATCAAGGATAATCCCGGAGAGATACCGATTGGAAACGCCGATGAGTCCACATGCCGCTGCAGACATCGACGGAGTTAAGATCTCCCTGAATGATTTCGAATTGCCTGAATATGAAACAAAGCATATGATCGTGGAAGGAGCCGGTGGATTGATCGTGCCTATTAACTGGGAACACACCGTTTTAGATATGATCGAGCAGTTGAATATCCCCGGTTTACTGGTGGCAAGAAGCAGTCTGGGAACGTTGAATCATACGCTACTATCACTAAAGGCACTCAGAGATCGTGGAATCGAAGTCTTTGCAGTAGTTTTAAACGGCGAAAAACATCCATCCAACAAAGAAACGATTGAAAGATTTGGGGATTTGCCTGTACTCGAAATTGAGCCTTTGCAAGAGATTAACTTGGAATCATTATCCAAAGCCTTCAATAAAACTTTTAATTAAAAATTAAAGATGAAAAATTCAAAATATCTCCTTTGTCATATCGAGCGGAGCGAGATATCTAAAAATTGCCATCAAAGAGATATTTAGATTTCTCTCCCGAATTCTCGGGATCGAAATGACAGAGCTAATTTTTCATCTTTAATCTTACATTTTTAATTCTTCACCATGAAAAACGTTTGGCATCCATTTACGATCATCAAAGATGCACCTGAGCCTCTTAAGGTAAAGAGCGGAAAGGGAGCTTATCTCACATTAGAAGATGGAAGAGAGGTTCTGGATTGTATTTCGAGCTGGTGGGTGAATATGCACGGACATTCCCATCCGGATATCGCCAAAGCCATTTATGAGCAGGCTAAAACGCTGGAACATGTGATCTTTGCCGGATTTACGCACGATCCTGCAGAGCAGTTGGCAGAGTTGATCACTCAGGAATTGCCTAAGAATTTAAACAAGGTATTTTTTTCCGATAATGGATCTACCGCTGTAGAAGTTGGGATGAAGATCGCCTATCAGTACTGGAAGAATATTGGTCAGGAGCGGAAGACTTTCATTTGTTTTGAAGGAGCTTATCACGGAGATACGTTAGGTGCAATGTCGGCCGGAGAACGTTCTATTTTTACCGATGTATTCAAAGACTGGATGTTTGATGTGGAAGTGATTCCGTATCCGGAAACATGGATCGGAGATGAGAACAGGGCAAATAAAGAAGATGCCGTTATTGAAGAATTAGAAGGACTTCTTACCAAATACCCGGAGAAGTACGCAGGTATTCTGATGGAACCGTTGGTTCAGGGGGCAGGAGGGATGCGAATGTGTTCCGAAGAGTTCCTGCAAAAAGTGCACTGGAGCAACCGTCAGTTTGATACTTTGTTGCTGTTTGATGAAGTAATGACAGGATTTGGTCGCACGGGCGACTATTTTGCTTGTAAACGGGCTCAAGTGCAGCCTGACATCATTTGTCTGAGTAAAGGAATTACGGGCGGATTTATGCCACTTTCGGTTACGGTAAGCAGTGACGAGATCTACGAAAGCTTCAATTCTTCAGATCCGATAAAAACCTTTTGGCACGGACATAGTTATACCGGAAATCCATTGGGATGTGCAGCAGGAATTGCATCCTGGAAATTATTGAGAGAAAACGCTCCGGTATTCAAAGGAATGGAAGCCATTCATACCAAACATCAGGAAAAGCTGGCTGATCATCCTCGATTGGAAAAATTCAGAGTAAAAGGAACCATTGCCGCGATGGATATCATAAACGAAGAAGAGGGTGGATATCTGAATTCCGTTGCAGCACGCATTAAAAAAGAATGCGTGGATCATGGATTGCTACTTCGTCCACTTGGAAATGTGTTGTACCTAATGCCTCCATACTGCATCACGGAAGAGGAGCTGGATATGATCTATGGGAAGATCGGGGAGTTGGTTTAAGGGATCAGATGTTTCTCAACTGATTTTGTTTATTTTACTCAGGGTGAGATTTTCATCAGTAATTTGCTAGGCAGTACAATCTTTCTTTGGACGATATAAATGAAACTCCAGCACTATATAATTTTGACTCTTGTAATATGCAGTTGTAAGAGTTCTCAAAAGACTGCTTACAATCCAAACATCACCGATTCTGATGTTACAATGACTTGTATAGACTCTATTCAGAGCTTGAATGATTTGAAAGAAATTGATTATTCAACTCCAAAACTTAGTAAGAGCGTATTCACTACAAGAGATATAAATAATGAAATTCAATATGTTGCCATTTTTAATAAAGAGGAACAATTCCATGATGTAGATATACTGGCTCGTATTACAATTGATAGCTTAATACAAACAGGAGTTGATACATTACTATACTTTAGAGATTGGCAATATACAAATGGTTTTAACGGTTACGGAAAGCTTGCTTGGATGAAATCAGGAACTTTAAAACAAAGGCATATTGAATATGATGAGAACTCCGATCCAGTTGAAGCCAGATTTACCTTTCAGCAAGATTCGACATTAAAGAACAGTTTAACTTATTACCTAGAAACTAATCTTCACTCAGATAAATGTACTCCTGAAGTAACTAAATTCATTTTCAGTCACCCGGGAAGTTATTTCGTCTACTCTAGGATAAAGAATACCGAAAATTCCTTTACGATGTCTGAAATTGATGTGGCATACTTTTACCGTCATCCAAAATCATACTTTATCAAGCGAACAAGAACTTTACCATCCTGGTTAAATGAACAATAGATGCTTAAGGTTTTAAGCTCGTTCCGTAGCTCTGCTGCGGAATGCTCAATTGGAGCTCCTGCTACCTTTAACCAGTAACTTCAAACTACATTTATGAAAAAACTAACCATCCTAGCCATTCGTATTCTTGCATTATTTGTACTGATACGAGCAATATTTTCTTTAGAGGTTATTCCTTCTTTTTTACTTGATGAGCATTCAAACTTCTCAGAAAGTTGGTATTATTTTCTGAACATCGGGATATATATAATTCTATCAGTAATTTTATTCTTTGGTTCTGAACGCATTGCAAATTTCATGACACCTAAGTCGGATGAAAGGGACTTTCAGATCGATAACTATCAGAAATTTTCGGCTGTTCTATTTTCTGCTATTGGTTTGCTCATCGTTTATTGGTCTATACAGAGTTTGTTCAATAGTATTGGTTCAGTTATCCAAATGAATTTTATCTACCCCGATAATCCTGACATAAAAGATTTTCGCACTCTCACCATAATCTTTGGGGGAGTGATTCAATTGCTCATTGGAATTCTACTTTTTATCGGAGGTAAGAAACTTTCGAAATGGTGGGTTGATTTCAGAAATTGGACGTAGCAAAAAACTGCATGGAGAGGAGTGGGAGCATGAGCTCCCTGTAATCCACCCCAAACAGGAGTTTGGGATAGAGAATCTATGTAACTATGATAAAATCCTCCCGTAACCCGCTCCGAACTCAAATTAAATTGATAGTTACTCCGTGAGCGATTCCCTTCTAAGCCGACCTAAGCAAATCTCCCTTTTCATATTTACCGTCATTTTTGGTTTTGCCCTGTTTGTAATTCCGGATGTGTTCTTTGGAGTTACCAAGATCAATGGAGGGAAGATCGGGATCAATCTTCTTTTCATGGCACTGTTTCAGGTGATAACCGTTTCGCTGTTCATCAAATTCTCGTTAAAGAAAACAGGGAAGAGTTTTAAAGACATCGGCTGGGATTTCTCCAAGTGGAAAAAGGATTCCCTACTGGGTCTAGTGGTGGGATTAAGTTGGTTAGCGTTGCAATTCTTATGGATCATTCCGTCTACCGGAGGAGCAGAACGAGCAGATGTAACTCATATGATTTCCATGATGGACGGAACCATCATTGGATTGATCTCATACATCGCACTGGGAGTGATCGGTGGTGGCATTACCGAAGAAATCTACAACAGAGGATACTTCATCACCGAAATGAAAAGCATGTTCCAAAATCCTAAAACCGGACTTTGGATTGCTTCCATCGTTTCTATTTTGTTTTTCTGCCTGGGACATCTTCCTGCTGATGCACTCGGTTGGCTTGATATCTTAGTTCCAACAATCGCTTACACCATTCTTTTTGTGGCTACAGGTAGATTAACGGCTTCAATTGTCGCTCATGGGGTGTATAATATGACAGCGATCTTAGCTGTTTATTTCATGTATTTCTAAAAATCTCCTGCGTTCCGCTGGTAATTTAAAACCTGAGTTCGATTCCTCCGAATTGTAGATGTTAGGTAATTAGATAACAGATTAGTAATTATAGTTCTAGATAAATTCGCCCTTAGTATTTAAGACGGAGAAGAGAACATGATCCGGAAGCGTCTGCGAAGCAGGAACAATCCTTTCTGGTGAAGAGCATATTAATTGTCTCAGAATGAACGAAGACCTTTAGGATTATTCAGCGCAGGATCAGTGAACCCATCTTAAATCCTTCGGCTTGATCTTTTAACCTCGTTCCGTACCTCCGGTGCGGAATGCCTGTTAGGAGCTCCTGCTCCGATTACCCATCCGCCAATAATTCTAAGGTCGGATTTTAAATGATATCACACTTTAGCCATTCAATTAATTCTGTTACATTCATCTAAATTCAAACCGAATGTAATTATTGATGACTATTAATTGGAACGGAGTTTATCCTGCAGTAACAACTCCTTTTTTTGAAAACGAAGAACTTGATCTCAAAACCTTTCAACACAATATCGAAGCCCAGATCAATGCGGGAGTAGATGGAATTATCATTGGTGGTTCGTTGGGAGAATCCAGTACGCTAACTCACGATGAACGAATAGAACTTCTTAAAGCCAGTATTGAGCAATCAAAAGGGAGAGTTCCGACATTAGTTAACATCGCAGAAGGTTCAACAAAAACGGCGATAGAATTGGCTCAACGATCCGAGAAAGAAGGAGCTGATGGATTGATGGTTCTTCCACCCATGATGTACAAACCTACCGATGAAGAAACCGTTTCGCATTTTATATCATTCGCCGAAAGTACTTCGCTTCCTATTCTTCTGTATAACAATCCGGTGGATTATAAGATCGAAATCACTCTGGATATGTTTGAGAAGTTCTTACCCTATAAGAACATTCAGGCTGTTAAAGAAAGTACCCGGGATATTTCGAATGTGACCCGATTAAAAAACCGATTTGGTGATCGCTTCAAAATTCTTTGCGGTGTGGATACGCTGGCAATGGAAGAATTATTGATGGGTGCAGATGGCTGGGTGGCCGGATTGGTAGATGCATTTCCTGCCGAAACTGTAGCTATTTACAGATTAGTAAAAGCCAGCAGAATAGATGAAGCTTTAGATATCTACCGATGGTTTTTGCCGATCCTGGAATTGGATATTAATCCACAACTGGTACAGAATATCAAATTAGCTCAGGTTTATACCGAGTTGGGAACTGAACATGTAAGAGCTCCCCGTAAAAAATTAGTAGGAAAAGAGCGCAAACGAGTCATTGGAATTATAGAAGAAGGGATTAAAGATCGCCCTGATCTTCCTGACTATTTAAGCATAGAGGTATAAATGATTACCGGAAAGAATATTATTGGAAATTCACTTTCAGCAAAAGGAAGTAAAAGTTACAAAACCTTTAATCCAATAAGGAACGAGGAAAATCCTCAGGAGTTTTGGGAAGCCAGTTCTGAAGAAATTGATCGAGCGGTTGAATTGGCAAGCTCGGCTTTTGAAGAGTACAGAAATGCCTCAGGGAAAGATAAAGCGGAATTTCTCAGAACGATCACCAAAGAGATATCAGCCTTAGGAGATGATCTTGTTCAAATGTATTGCATGGAATCCGGTTTGCCACAAGGTCGGGCAGAAGGGGAACTAGGTCGAACTATAAATCAACTCATAGCTTTTGCGGATCTGGTTGAAGAAGGATCGTGGGTGGAAGCTAGTATTGATACCGCAATTCCTGACCGAACTCCGCTACCTAAATCAGATATTCGAAAAATGAATATCCCGCTCGGACCTGTAGTCGTTTTCGGATCGAGTAATTTTCCATTCGCATTTTCTACAGCAGGTGGAGATACCGCTTCATCATTGGCAGCCGGTTGTCCGGTGATCGTGAAAGCTCATCCGATGCATTCAGGAACAAGTGAAATGGTAGCATCGGCAATTATAAAAGCTGCGAACAAGACAGGAATGCCGGAAGGAGTATTCTCAAACTTGAACAGCAGCGGAATTGAAGTTGGTCAACATTTGGTTTCTCATCCTAAAGTAAAAGCAGTTGGGTTTACCGGAAGTATAAAAGGTGGTCGTGCACTGTTTAATCTGGCAGCAAAACGAGAAGAACCGATCCATGTATTTGCAGAAATGGGAAGTATTAATCCGGTAGTTATCCTGCCATCTGCTCTGAAAGATAAATCAGATGAATGGGCGACTCAGTATGCGGGCTCTATCAATTTGGGAGTAGGACAGTTTTGTACAAACCCCGGGCTAATTCTGGGAATAGAAAGCAATGAGTTAAGCGATTTTACCCAAAAACTTGGTTCACAATTAACTGCTCTTGATCAGGAAAGCATGCTTCACCCGAATATTCATTTGGCATATCAAAAAGGAAGCGATCAGATCTCAGATCAGGATGAAGTTCTGGTTGTTGCTGAAAATGATAGAGGATCAAAGCCTAATTTTGCTAATCAGAAACTGGTTTCGGTAAAGGGAAGTTCTTTTCTGAAAAACAAAAATCTACACAGAGAAGTATTCGGGCCTTTTTCTATGATCGTTCAATGCAAAGATGAATCTGAATTATTAGATATTATCAATAACCTGGAAGGACAATTAACCGGAACCGTAGTAGGAAGCGATAAAGAGATCATAGATCATACAAACATTATTGATGCGTTTCAAAACAGAGTAGGGCGAATCATTTTTAATGGGGTTCCTACAGGTGTGGAAGTTTGTCCTTCGATGATGCACGGCGGACCATATCCGGCTTCCAGCGATAGCAGATATACGGCAGTTGGTACACATGCGATTGCTCGATGGGTGCGACCTTTTGCTTTTCAGGACTGGCCGAATGAGTCATTACCACCCGAACTTCAGGATGGGAATCCATTGGGGATCGAACGATTGGTAAACGGAAAATCGTCAAGAAAATGAGAGCTGAGTTCAAGTGCATTGATGCACACACATGTGGAAATCCCGTGAGATTGGTTGCTGAAGGCGGTCCTAAGCTTATTGGAAATTCGATGAGTGAAAAAAGAGCTCATTTTCTCAGAGAGTTTGACTGGATCAGGAAAGGATTAATGTTTGAGCCCCGTGGTCATGATATGATGAGCGGGAGCATTTTGTACCCACCTTCAGATCCTGAAAATGATATTGGCGTGCTTTTCATCGAAACAAGTGGATGTTTGCCCATGTGCGGTCACGGTACCATTGGAACAGTTACCATCATGATCCAGGAAGGATTGGTAAAACCCAAAATACCCGGTCAACTTCGCTTAGAAACTCCAGCCGGATTGGTGAACATCCGATACACAGAAGTATCCGGGAAAGTACAATCCGTACGACTCACGAATATAAAATCCTATTTAGCCAAAGAAGCAATAGAAGTAGAATGCTCTGATCTGGGAATTTTAACCGTGGATGTTAGTTACGGTGGAAATTTTTATGCAATCGTTGACGAACAGGAAAATTTCAACGGACTTCAGGATTATTCTGCGAATCAATTAATTGGTTGGAGTAGAGAAATCAGAAGTAAGATAAATGAAGAGCATTCTTTTATTCATCCCGAAGATCCAACCATCAATGGATTGAGCCATATATTATGGTCAGGCAAAACAATCAGCGAAAATTCCACCTCAAGAAACGCTGTTTTCTATGGCGATAAAGCAATAGATCGATCGCCGTGTGGAACGGGAACATCAGCGAGAATGGCGCAGTGGTATGCCAAGGGGAAGCTCAGGAAAGGAGATGAGTTTATCCATGAGAGCATTATCGGGAGCACCTTTATTGGCAGAATAGAAGAAGAAACTGAACTGGATGGAAAAAAAGCTATTGTGCCAAGTATTGAAGGATGGGCGAAAATAACAGGATATAATTCCATTATCATTGATGATGAAGATGATCCTTATGCTCAAGGATTTCAGGTCTTATAACATGGTTATATGAAAAAAGTACACATCATAGGCGGTGGAATTATCGGATTAAGCTCTGCCTGGTTCCTGCAAAAAGAGGGATTTGAAGTCACTGTTATTGATAGAACGGATCTTTCTGACGGTGCATCTCATGGAAATGCAGGAATGATAGTTCCTAGTCATTTCGTGCCTTTAGCTTCGCCGGGTGTAGTATCTAAAGGAATAAAATGGATGTTCAATTCTAAAAGTCCTTTTTTTGTCAAGCCAAGATTGAATAGTGAGTTAACTCAGTGGCTCTGGAAATTTTACAGATCTTGTACTGTAAATAATGTTGAGAATTCTGTGGCTCTGTTAAAGGATTTCAATGAGCAGAGTAAAGCTTTATATAAAAATTTTGCTGAAAACGATGGGTTCGAATTCTGTTTTGAAGAGAACGGCTTGCTCATGCTTTTTAAAGATTCTTATACAGGCGAAGAAGAAATACTGATTGCAGAACAAGCGAAAGAGCTTGGACTCGAAGTTGAAATATTGAACAAAGAAGAAGTTCAGCTAAAAGAGAAGAAATTAAAAACGGATGTAGCAGGAGGAGTCTTTTACAAAGGAGATACTCACTTGTATCCCAATAAATTCATAGCGGAGATGGTTAATCATCTCAAAAAAGCGGGTGTAAGATTTATAACGCAAAATGAAGTTGTTGACTTCAGTACATCAAATGGCAAAATAGAATCTCTATTACTTCAAAATGGTGATATCGAAAAGATAGATCAATTAGTGATAGCAGCCGGAAGTTGGTCAGCCAAACTCTTGAAGAAAATTGGTATTAAAATATTGTTGCAAGACGGAAAAGGCTATTCTCTGACACTTGCTGATTCTAAGATGAAACCCACTTACCCAACGATTCTTTCAGAAGGAAAAGTTGCTATGACCCCAATGGGAAATGATCTCAGGGTAGGAGGAACTCTTGAGATTAGTAATTTTGATCCGCGAATAAATCAAAACCGGCTACAAGGAATAGTCGAAAGCGTTCCGAGATATTTCCCCGATTTTGAAATACAGAAATCTGAGCTTGATAAAGTTTGGCATGGATTCAGACCTTGTACACCCGACGGTTTACCTTATTTGGGTAAATCGCATAAATTTGACAACCTAACGATAGCTACAGGGCATGCCATGATGGGAATGAGTCTCGGTCCTGCAACCGGAAGAATAGTTTCTCAAATTATTTTAAATAGGAAAACCGATCTTGATCTAAGATTGATGAATCCGGATCGGTTTTAAAATACTATTAGAAGTAAAACCTTAAGCCTACAGCACCATTTCCAGCTAATCTTGTATCCGGAGCTATATCGACAATTGGAACTGCTTCAACAAATGCATCAAATGGGATATTTTCGAAAACGTAATTAAGACCAAAGGGTATCCGAACTCCAAGTTTAGCATTACTATCCAAAATAGTTCTTACTCCGATACCGTAGTAAAAAGCCAAATTAGGATTGTCTTCAAACCAATTATGAAAAAGAAAATCAGAATGAAGATGAAGCGCTTCTGTTTTATCAGATAAAGACCAAGCTGCTCCGATATCAAATGCGGAATTATCAGATAACCATTTCTTAATTGTAAGTCCACTTGGTTCCCCAAGCATGACTCCAATTCCGAAATTATCTCCCTTTTGCTGGGCATTTAATGATTGAGTGCTGCTCAAAATCCCCACAATAAAAAGGAAAAGGAAGAAATATTTGAGATGCTCTTTCAAAAGATCAATCATCTTTACCTGAAAACAAGGCCCAGGCTGTTGCACCTGCAATCAGAGCAAGTCCACTTAAAGCTAATCCAATATTTACATCTCTTTGTACACGTTCTGCTTTAGAAAGGTAACTTGAACCAACGCCGTTTTTAGCTATAGCTCTTTCAATTTTTTCGATTCTGTTTTCCACTTCACTGATAGTTTTTTCTTTCAAACTCATGTTTTGTAATTAGATTAATTTTTCCTTGTTCTATTTGTCTAACAAGGAAATAGGGGAATCAGTTTCAGATTTTAATACTTTTTGTTAATGAATAGCTTGTACCAAATAATTAAGTAACTCACATACTATCAATTTTGAACCGCGGATTAATCAGATAGCCGGATTAACGCGGATTTTTTTGGATAAAATATCTGTGATATCCTTTAATCCATTAAATCAGTGGTTCAAAAACTTAAAAATGTGAAAAAGAGATAGGCTGAGTTTCTCGAGTTTATAACCCTGACAGGGTTTGTAGATGATATAAATAGCGAAATAAGTAAATTATAACCCTGTCAGGGTTATAATACAATCAGCTCAATTTCTCCAATAAAGCATACAACATCACTGCAGCAGCTACCGAAACGTTAAGCGAGTGCTTTTGGCCAAACTGTGGGATGGCTACAAATTCGTCCATCAATTCGAGAATCTCAGAATCTATACCGGTGACTTCATTTCCCATCACCAGACAGATCTTATTGTAATTATTAACATCAAGTTTGTTGAGGGAAATACTTCCTGTAGTTTGCTCCATCCCTAAAATGGAATATCCGTCTTCTTTGAGTGATTGAATTATCTCAGTAGCCGTTTCAAAATGTCTCCATTCCACAAATTTTTCCGCACCAATGGCTGTTTTGTTGATCTCAGGTCGGGGAGGAGCGGGAGTGTATCCCGTAAGAATCAATTCAGAAATCCCGAACGCATCCGAAGATCGAAACACAGAGCCCACATTATGGAGACTTCTAATATTATGAAGGATCACTTTTACCTCAGCTAATTTAGCCGGCGGCTTTTGAGACAAGTTCTCTTCAAGTATTTCTTTGGTAGTTAGTTTTTTAGGCATCTTCACTTTTATTTGCCCTAAAATAGAAACTAATACATACTTTTGTACGGATTCTTTGAAGGGTTTTAGGATAGTGAGTTAGGTCATCTCGCGGCGTATGCCCAAGATCTTGATTTCTTTATTGGGATACACCCGAGATGGAAATCCAGATTCCTGCCTTTCTAGTTCTAGCGTCACGCTTGGACGAATGTTTTGCAAGAAATGCACAAGCGAGACGCTTGCGTTAGTTAGTTGAAGGAGGTGTCCGCCAGCTGGCGGACGGAGGATGTTGTGCAGTTTATAAGCTCAGAAACTGCACAACATCCCTCTGATCTCACACAAGTGTTCGATCGGTCTCCCTTCTAAGGGAGATTTTTGTTCTTTGCCTTAAACTCGTACATAAACAAGCAAGGTCTTTAGTCCTGCGGTTGATATTAATAGGTAAAAAAGGAGCTTCGTCGTCTTAAATACCAAAGACGATTTATCTAGCATCAACATCAATAGCAGAACAATCAGCTCACATAAACCAGTACTTTTACATCAGATTCCTGCTTCCAATTAGGAAGTCAAAAGCCTATCATTGGACACAAATTTATACCATGTCCAAAGAACCGCGCAAAGCCGCACTAGCTTTTATTTTTATTACCGTTTTAATTGATGTGATCGGACTTGGAATTATAATCCCGATCATTCCCGCACTTATTGTAGAGCTTACCGGAGAAGGACTATCAAAAGCTGCTCTGTACGGCGGTTGGCTGATGTTTGTGTATGCATTCACACAGTTTATTTGTGCTCCTTTGATCGGAGCTCTCAGTGACCGCTTTGGTCGACGACCCATTCTTTTGTTATCGCTGTTCGGATTTGGGATCGATTACATATTGATCGGTTTTGCTCCTAATATTTTCTGGCTGTTTATAGCTCGGTTTATTTCAGGATTAACAGGAGCGAGCATAACTACGGCTAGTGCCTACATTGCTGATATCAGTTCTCCGGAAAAACGTTCACAGAATTTTGGGTTGATCGGAGCTGCATTTGGTTTAGGATTTATAATCGGTCCAGTGATCGGTGGACTGTTGGGGCAATACGGAACCAGAGTGCCGTTTTTTGCTGCTGCCGGACTTACGTTACTAAATGTAGCATATGGATATTTTATTCTCCCCGAATCACTTCCCAAAGAAAACCGACGTAAATTCGAACTTAAAAGAGCTAATCCGATGGGCTCACTAAAGCAATTGAAATCATTTCCGGGGATTTCAGGATTAGTGATCGTTTTTGGATTGATATATCTCGCAAGTCATGCTACCCAAAGCACATGGACCTATTACACTATGGAGAAATTTGCCTGGGATGAGAAGATGGTAGGTATTTCATTGGGTGTTGTTGGACTTTGTGTCGCTATCGTGCAAGGAGGATTAACACGAATTGTAATTCCGAAAATAGGAGAAGTAAAATCCGTTTATTTCGGTCTGACTATTTCCTGTCTGGGATTCATAGGTTTTGCTTTTTCGCCTACAGGAGCCATTATGATGGCAATGATAGTTCCGTATTGTCTGGGAGGATTTGCGGGACCATCGTTACAGGGAATTGTGTCTAATCAGGTTCCGCAAAACCAGCAAGGCGAACTGCAGGGAGCCTTAACCAGTCTGGTTAGTTTTACATCTATATTTGGTCCGCCCATGATGACCGGTTTGTTCGGATATTTTACTTCAGATGCGGCACCTTTTCAGTTTTCAGGAGCTCCATTTTTTATGGGTGCAATTCTGGTTTTAGGAGCGCTCATATTTGCCATTCGTATTCTCAGCACGAAAAGCGTAGTTGACGCATAAGCAGAAATTCTATTAATTATTAGAAAAACACTCTAATAACTCTTATTTTCAGAGAGTTGAAGGGCAGCCGAAAGGTGAGCTCTTCTTTTTATTTCAGAAACCGAATACAAGAAAGATCATGAGTAAGATCCAATATTTATCGCAGGAAGGGTACGATAAACTAGATGCAGAATTAAAAGACCTTAAAACAAGAGGTCGTAAAGAAGTTGCTGAAGATATAGCTGAAGCACGTGCAAAAGGTGATTTAAGTGAGAATGCCGAATACGATGCCGCAAAAGAGGCTCAGGGACATATGGAAGATCGTATTACAAAACTCGAAGACATTCTTGCAAACGCTCGTGTATTAGATGCTACAGAACTTGATCTGTCACAGGTACGTGTTTTAACAAAAGTCACTATTCTGAATAAAAAGATGAATAAGGAGATGCAATATACGTTGGTTTCTCCGAATGAAGCTGACTTTAAAGCCGGTAAAATTTCTATTGAATCTCCGATCGGTCAGGCACTAGTAGGGAAAGCAGTTGGTGATGTTGTAACAGTAACCGTTCCTGCAGGCGAGCTTGAATTAGAGATCAAGAAAATCGAAATCTAAATAGGCCAGGCTTTGGAAAAAAAGCTCATTGACGTATATCCTTACAGAATAAACGGCAAGAACGTTGAGTTTTTGATCTTAAAGCGTTCTTCTAAAAAAATATATGCCAATCAATGGCGAATGGTAGGCGGTAAAGTTGTAGAAGGGGAAACCTATTGGCAAGCTGCTATTCGTGAACTGAAAGAAGAAATTTCAGAAAAGCCTTCAAGTTTCTGGACGGTTCCATCTGTAAACTCTTTTTATGAACACAAAACAGATACCATTCATCAAATTCCGGCATTTGCAGCGAAAATAGAATGGACTGATGAACGTATTGAACTGGACGACGAACATTCCAAATATTTATGGGTTAAAGCTGACCAAATCAATGAGTATATTCATTGGCCGGAACAAAAAAGATTGATACGACTGATAAACGATATCCTAATCAACCAACAAATCCTACCAGAGTGGATCATAGATCTGAAATAACTAAATTATTTTCTTTCATTTTTGTTTGGTTGATAACCTGCAGTTCACTGCTTTCTCAGGATAATTATGGAAAATATACGTTCACACCGGCTCCTGATGTGTGGTATAATTCTGTTGACGGAGTTCGTTTAGGGATCAGAGTTTTAGGTGAACACGAAGGTTCTTTTAAAGATGGTCCGCATCGTCTTGATGCAGGTTTATGGGTGGGGACAAATTTCCCCGATAACCCGGTTTCTTACTATCTAAGTTTTACTGAGCCTGTTAGGTCAATATCAGATTTTGGTGAAGAGGGAAGTGTTCAGGCTGTTTCCAGTATAAGAACGGGATTTTCAAGCCATTCTCTTTCACTGAACAAGCGCTGGCAAGACGGTTTTAATGAACTCAGATACAAGGAAGTTTCTGCTTCATTTTCTCAACAAAAAATGTACGATGTTGCGTACCGACCGTATCCAATACAATGGTCTTCCGGTTGGAAATCACTCGCAGGTATTGAGTTTATGTTGCACAACGAATCTGATGAGAAGACTTTTGAATTAAATCTGGATTTTCAGCAGAATCTCAATCCTGAAAGCCCTTCATTTTCGGTTTTTAATGCTGAAATATGGAATGTGATGTCTTTAAATGAGCATTTTGGATTAGCATTACGAATATTTGGCGGATTTACTTCTGAAAATACAGCTCCTGAATTTTTGTACACGGCTAGTTATGCTCAACCTATCAACTGGCTAGGAAACGGTATCAGCAGAGCCAAAGGAACGCTACCAACAAGCTGGCTTGATAATGGTCTAGCCCAAATTTCAGGTGGTGGGAACCTCAGAGGTTATACAGATACTCAATATTCTGATCTGAGTGTCGCTGGTTTTAACTCCATTATAGCGCTGAATACAGAATTTGAATTCCCGAATCCGATCAATAGTTCGTTGAAGAATGGAATGATAGGTGAATTCGTGTTTTTGAAAAGCTATGTTTTTGCCGATGCAGGAACTGTTTTTGAAGATAACCCTGTATTACTTGATGCAGGAGTTGGACTTCAGTTTTCGATAAATATTCCTGATTTTCTGGGAAAGCCAAGAGGATTTGCCCTCAGATATGAAATTCCTTTTTGGATATCGGAACCTGATGCCGGAAAATCAAACTTTGAGTTTAGAAATTTGATCGGTTTTGGAGCTGTAATCTCACTTTGATATGAAAGTACTGGTTATAAATTGTGGTAGTTCTTCTATTAAGTATCAATTGATACATACTGAAGATAAAGAAACGCTTTGCAAAGGCTTGGTGGAAAGAATCGGTGCAGTTACTTCCATTATCAGGCAGGAATGGAAAGGAGAAAAGCCGGTCAAGAAATCTCTTGCTTTGGATAATCATACGATTGCGCTCAAAACCGTTATGGAGTTACTTGTTGATGCTGATAATGATTATCTGTCGTCGCTGGATGAAATTGAGGCTGTAGGACATCGCGTTGTTCACGGTGGCGAGACATTCAAAGATTCCGTACTTATTGATGAAGATGTAGAAGAAGCTATACAGGAAGCTTTTGATATCGCTCCATTGCATAATCCTCCTAATTTGCAGGGAATAAAAGCTGCTAAAGAGCATCTGCCTGACGTTCCGCATGTAGCCGTTTTTGATACAGCTTTTCATCAGACTTTACCTTCAAAAGCGTATTTGTATGGTATTCCAAACCGACTTTATCGCAGATATAAGATTCGTAGATACGGATTTCACGGAACATCTCATTACTACGTTAGCCGAAAGTATTACAAATTAGCTGATGTAAAAAAGAAAGGCTCCAAAATTATTACCTGTCATTTAGGAAATGGAGCTTCCATAACAGCCATTAAAGATGGAGAATCTGTAGATACAAGCATGGGTTTTACTCCATTAGAAGGCTTGGTGATGGGAACACGATCCGGTGATATTGATCCTTCTATCTTATTCTACCTCATAGAGAAAGAGGAATTATCTTTGGCTAACGTTCATGCGCTTTTAAACAAACACAGTGGTTTGCTTGGACTCAGTGGTTATGCCGCAGATATGAGAGACTTGATTGAAGAAGCGGAAGATGGCGACAAGCGATCTCAGGAAGCAATTGACGTTTTTTGTTATCGGGCTAAGAAATACATAGGGTCGTACATTGCAAGTATGAATGGTGTAGATGCAATTATCTTTACCGGAGGAATAGGTGAAAATTCTTCTTTAATAAGATCTAAAATACTTTCGGATATGGATTCGTTTGGTATAGAAATTGACGAGAGTAAAAATAATTTATCCGGAGAGAAACCATTGATCAGTTCTGAAGATTCTAAAGTGGGAGTGTATGTTATTCCAACAAATGAAGAACTTGTAATCGCTATCGACGCAGCAAAGATTGCAATTACTTCAAAGCAAACTCCGTGGGCCTGATGAAAAACAATATCAGAATTTTACTTTTTTTCCCGATGTTTTTTTTGATGGCATGTTCCACCACAACCTGGATCGTAGAAAGCCAGGAAGAAGTTGACAGGGGAGATTATAAACTACTGAATTCAAAATTATTTCTTCAAAAAGTAGGTAAAGTTACTCCTGAACTACCTGTAGCTCAATTCCGACTTAAAGCAGCAAATTCTTTTGAATATGCTCAACGAATTAAAACGGACCGATATATTCAAAAATATCGTCCAAGATGGGGATTCTTGGCATTGGGAATGGCTTCCGCTTCTTTGGGCACCTATTCAGCACTTGAATTCTCAGAATCCAATAAACAAGGTCAGCAAATTGCGCTTTTTGGTGCGAGTGCAGCTTTACTTGGGGCTTCTTTTTTAAATATGAAACCAATAGGCGAGCCTCAGCCTACAGGGGAAACCAGATTGTTAAGAAGAACCGGTGTATTTGTAGATACCGATACCCTTGATGCTACCATTAACACTGAACAGCTTGCTTCCTATTCCATTAGGTACAGGGATCAGGTTTTATTAGAAAACACGGATACAAAAATCACTGGAAATAATTTATCGATCAATTTTCTGGAGGAGTTAAATCCGGATATATTTCCCGGTGAAGAGGATATTTCAATTGATCTTGATATAACGTTCAATGACAGTTTATACAGCTATGAAATTCCTATAAGATCAATTTTTGACCCATTTGTTGTTGTAAGCACTACGGTTACTGCCTTAAGGAATGAAGCTCGCTCAAATTCTCAAAACATTTTAACAGATCTGGCTCAAGGTAGTCAATTAAGACTGGTTGAGACACAAGGAGATTGGGTAAAAGTACTCTATGGTATTTCTGAAAATTGGGTTTCAGCCAGCGATGTTGATATTATTTGGAGACCCTCTCAATTTTCCCGTGAACTTTCTGTTGTGGCAATCCCTAATGTCCCTTTTGGTAGCGTAGATATTGAAAGGGATATCCCAAGATTAGCTGAGGATGACAGACGGCGTTGGGGATTTATAATTACCAATCAAGGTTACGGCGGAGATTTACCCGAGAAAGCATACGCATATAGAGATGGCCAACTAATTGAAAAATATTTCAATAATGCGCTAGGAATAGTTCCAACTCAAACAATAAAATTCCAGGATATTTCGGGGAATCAAACAGCTGTTAATGGATTTAATCGTTTGGTATCCCGAATAAATAATCGAGAAGTTGATCTAACTGTTTATCTGAATGGATATGCAGAAATAGACCCTCAAACGGATAAAGTCTATTTTCTGGGCACAGCATCTGATAGTGCGGCTTCTCGAATCGATTTGAATTCTTTGCTCGATGGATTTGCTAACCTTCCTGTACAGAAGTTGTCAATTATCGCTGATATTGATTTTATACAAGGTTCATCTAAGCGAAATTCATTAGATCTTCTGGCTGCAACAATTACAACACAAGTTCCAAACTCAACAGTTGTATTTTCGTCGAATACAGACCAAAGGTCTTATATTTATGCCGAACCAAACGGAGTTCAAAAAAGACACTCCATTTTTACATACTTTTTGGCTGATGCTATCAAAAAAAGAAATACAAATTGGACTGAAATAAGAAAGTATTTGGAAAGGAATGTATCATTTACTTCCCGCAGTATTTTTAATGCAGCTCAGGATATTCGCTTTTTCGGAAGTGATACCTTAAGCCTTACCGACTGATGGGTTTTCTTTTTCTTACACTGAGTGCTGTTTTTTCCCTTTCTGTTGCTCAGGTTTTAAAATTAGTTGAAGTGCGCTCCCTGCGTGTATTAAATGTGCTGGTTATCAATTATCTGGTTGCTGTTATAATCAGTGTTTTCTCAACAGACTGGAACGGATTTGAAGAGCAGACAGGCCTAATTCCAATTCTTATCCATTCAGCCATTCTAGGATTTTTGTTCATTGCCAATTTTATGATCTACAGCAAGAGTATCGATAAAAATGGGATGGGAATCAGCATCGCCGCGATGAGGATGTCATTAGTGTTTCCAATTCTTTTGAGCTTGATGCTCTATAATGAAGATGTAACAACAGGGCTGATCCTTGGGATAATACTCTCTTTCATATCCTTATTATTATTGGTTCCTTCACTTAAAAAAGATCGTAGAGTGCAACTAAAGTTCGCAGTATTACCGGTTTTGCTTTTCTTTATTTCAGGGATAACTGATTCCGGTTTAAAGGTTTTTGAACGAGAATTTTCAATGCTTTTTGATGAATCTCAGTTTTTATCAGCTTTATTCTTTTTCGCTTTTTTAACCGGATCTGTAGTTCTTTTATTCCGGGGTCAATTTAATTTCAAAATGAAAGATTTGATCTATGGAGTTTTACTGGGAGTGGTGAACCTGTATTCTTCCTATTTTATTTTATTAGCTTTGAAGGAAATTCCGGGGTCGATCGTATTTCCTTTGGTGAACTTAAGCATAGTTTTTGCAGGAACTTTTATAGGTGTTATCTTCTGGAAAGACCGACCTGATAAAAGACAATGGATCGGGTTGGCATTAGCTTCAATATCAATTTTTTTACTGGTTGCCTGATATGAGTATCATTGAGTCTATTAGAGAAAAAGCCGCATCAAATAAAAAGAAGATCGTACTCCCGCGATCATCCGATGAGCGTGTAGTTAAAGCAGCTCAGTTTCTTCAGGAAGAAGGATTAGCTGATGTAATTCTTCTCAGCAATAAAGATTTCAAGGTTGAAACTCAGAATATTGACGTTCTTGATCCTGAAACTGATGATAAACTCCAAGAATTTGCAGAAGCTTTTTATCAGAAAAGAAAGCACAAAGGAATCTCCGAAGAACAAGCTTTAGAGATAGTAAAAGATCCATTGTTTTTTGGAGCTTCTTTGGTTTCAGCGGGATATGTCGACGGTTGTGTTGCCGGTTCAGTTTCAACTACGGGTGATGTTCTAAAAGCAGCCATTCAAACCATTGGACTGAAAAAAGGCTCGAATGTAGTTTCCAGTATTTTCCTGATGAATTTTCCGGATGGTAAAGTGTTTTCCTATGGTGATTGTGCGGTTGTTCCTTATCCGACTTCAGATCAATTAGCTACCATAGCTTTTGATTCTGCTGTCTCACACAAATTGATAACCGGAGAAGAACCTAAAGTTGCCATGCTTTCATTCAGTACAAAAGGAAGCGCACAACACGAAAGGGTGGAGCTAGTTCAGCAAGCTTTCGAGAAATTAAAAGAATACAATATTGACTTTGCAGTTGATGGAGAACTTCAGTTTGATGCAGCATTTGTTGAATCAGTAGCAAAACGAAAAGCTCCAAACTCAGAAGTAGCAGGAAAAGCAAATGTATTTATTTTCCCCAATCTGGATGCAGGAAATATCGCCTACAAGATCACTGAACGACTAGCCGGAGCTACAGCAACAGGACCAATTATCCAGGGACTGGCAAAACCTATGATGGATCTTTCCCGCGGTTGTGAATGGGATGATATTGTGAATACGGCATGTGTTTGTTCGTTGATGAGTTAATTGTAGTTATCGTATAAGTCATCCTTGTAGATGTTAGATAATTCGTTGACAAAATTTCTTTATATCAACCTCAATAATGCAACCCGGTCATCCCGAATTTATTTCGGGATCTTACGTAAAGACTTTTAGTCTGTTCTTGTTTACCATCCTCTTAA